>CAFBMA010000001.1_pt1 | contig 261942 bp, 263 predicted proteins | sample 7268621 | NCBI WGS metagenome assembly CAFBMA01 (sample SAMEA6814052, study PRJEB35770) | freshwater metagenome | biome: Freshwater; feature: Freshwater reservoir; material: water | place: Czech Republic | collected 2017-05-23 | depth 30m m | reverse complement strand
GATAACTCAATAGAGTTTCGGCGGCCATAGCGAGAGGGAAACGCCCGGTCCCATTCCGAACCCGGAAGCTAAGCCTCTCAGCGTCAATGGTACTGCAAGGGGGACCTTGTGGGAGAGTAGATCGCCGCCGGACATCATTATAAAAAGGAACCACTCCTTAATTTCGGTTATTGGATTTGGTTCCTTTTTTATTGGAGTGACTCTCTTTTGATTTGTATTCAATTATATTTCATAATTTGTATTTAATATTTGGTAACAAGCGAAATCTATTCACAACTCATTCGGATGCAGAGAACAACTGGGATTTGGAGCGCCACAATTCGCTCTTCTTAGAAAATCTTTAAGATAAACATTTTATAGATTGGAATTTGCATGGCGAAGATTTTAGAGAAAAAGATAATTGGCAAGAGTAAGAAGAAAACTGTAGTAAAGCCCGAATTTGATCCGGTAAACGAAGTATTTTTGGTCGGCCGTGTTACTAGCCTAGCTATTGAGAAGATTTTACCTAGTGGCGACAAGGTCGTCGAGTTCCGGGTTGTGATAGGTAGAGCTAAATCCAGAGGCGCCAAAAAAGAAGTTGACTCCCTAGATATTGCTGCTTGGTCAGCTACCGCCCGAAAAGCTGCTCTAGCAGTGAAAATTGACAGCTGGGTGCAAGTGAGTGGTTCTGTTCGTCGACGTTTTTGGCGGGCCCCAACAGGGTTAGCGAGTCGCTGGCAGGTCGAAGCAAGCGAGGTAGTGCGTCTTTAGGTACGGTTAAGCCATGGCTTCAGACATCAACGCAATTCTAAAAAAATATCTTGCGGCAATGGGCAAGAACGAGGCCGGGATAGCAGAACTGACCAGCAACCTGCGGGGTTGGGCTGTTGAGAATGGTGAAATTGTTAAAGAAAAGATTGAAAAGCAAATAGATGAAGCTGTGATCCGTATGGGTTTTATGAAAGCATCAGATTTAGATTCATTATTGGCTCGGATATCCGATTTAGAAGAGCGCATCCCTGCTTCGCAAGATGTGGATGTTGAAAAATCAAAAACGAAGTCAAAGCCTAAAGCTAGCGAAGAGAAAAAAGATAAGAAAATTTCAGAGAAGAAAAAATCTCCGACAACCAAGAAAGGTGATAAGTGATGCTAGAAAATGAATTTCCTCCAAGTTTAAATATTGAAGATATCAAAATTAAAATTTCTGAGATATCTCAAAAACCACTTGACCTGCATCCACAGGAGTTTGAAAATGTACATAGCGATTTAAATCGAGTTCTATCGGGAATTGACGGGCTTTAAGGTTAAATATGAAGACACGCCTTGATGCAGAATTGGTTCGGAGAGGTCTGGCAAGATCTAGAGATCACGCTGCAGATTTGATTGAGTCAAGGTCGGTTTTGGTGATTGGCATTCCAGCATCGAAACCAGCTACTCAAGTTGATGCCGAAACGTCAATAACCATTCAAGGCAATCGAAATGATTTTGTATCTCGAGGTGGCCATAAGCTTTCGGGCGCTCTAGATACCTTCCCAAAAATCGTTGTTGACGGAAAGCGCGCTCTTGATGCAGGAGCCTCTACAGGTGGATTCACTGATGTACTTTTAAAACGTAACGTTGAAAGTGTAATTGCGGTTGATGTCGGTTATGGACAATTAGCATGGGAACTTCGCAACGATCCTCGGGTGACTATTTTAGATAGAACTAATGTTCGTCATCTAACGATTGAACAAGTTGGCGAACCGGTCGATTTGGTTGTTGCAGATTTATCTTTCATCTCACTAACGCTAGTCCTACCAGCGTTAGTGGCAGTTTCAAGAACGAGCGCTGATTACTTAGTCATGGTCAAACCACAATTTGAAGTTGGTCGAGAGAAACTCGGTGCCGGAGGCGTCGTTCGCGATAGTTCTTTACGTAGATCGGCAGTACTCGAAGTTGCAGATTGCGCTTATGACATGGGATTAGGCTGTAATGGAGTTGTGGCAAGTTCGCTTCCAGGACCTTCGGGAAATGTCGAATATTTCCTATGGTTGAAGCGGGGAGTGGGCGAAATGTCAGCCGATATTCTCGACGCAGCAATTTTGCAGGGGCCACAATGAAGAGAATTCTTTTAGTCGTTCATCCAACAAGACCTGCAGCAGAGAAGTTTGGGAATATCTTGTCGGAGAAATTTTTAGCAGAGAAGTTTGAAGTCTTCTCAAATCAACCTCGGTTAATTTCGGGCACTAAACCTCTAGCCCAGATTGAGAATCTTGATTTGGTAATTGTTTTGGGCGGAGATGGAACAATCCTGCGAGCTGCTGAAATTGTCCGCGGTTTTGAGATCCCAATCATTGGAATAAATCTGGGGAATGTTGGCTTCTTGGCAGAAATTGCGCAACCAACCGCCGATGAAATTGTTTCTGCAATCAGAAGCGGTGGGTTTCACCGTGAACCAAGGCTGGTATTGAAGTATGAAGTTATACGCAATGACAAATCGATTTATCAAGGCTGGGCGCTAAATGAAGTGACGGTTGAGCGAAGTTCGACACAGATGCTTGAACTTTTCCTACAAATTGATGGTCGCCCACTTTCAAAATGGGGCTGCGATGGCGTAATTTGTGCGACTCCTACCGGCTCTACTGCATATGCATTTTCTGCAGGTGGCCCGGTCGTTTGGCCAGAAGTGAGCGCTCTTGTTTTATTGCCACTTGCTGCACATGCGTTATTTTCGAGACCGATGGTTGTTTCACCTGACTGCGAAATTGTCATCGATGTTCTCTCAAAAGAAGCTCAAATTTCCGCCGATGGATTGCGTCAGATTGAATTATTCGTAGGTGATCGGATTATCCTTACGAAAGATCAGGATGAAATTCAACTCGCCTATATCAACGAAGGTAATTTTACGGATAGATTAGTAGCAAAATTTAAATTACCAATTGAAGGTTGGCGCGGAGAAAGTTCTTGATAGCGCGTCTGGTTAATTTGGTTGGAGCGTGTGTTGAAATCTAAGGTTCAGAAGAGTTCACTTTCGGAGTTAACAATCCGGAGCTTAGGTGTCATTGAATCGGCCGAGATTGAATTTGGTGAGGGTTTAACGGTACTCACAGGAGAGACTGGCGCCGGAAAAACTATGGTTTTGACCGCGCTAAATTTAATTCTTGGCGCTAAGTCCGATGCGGATTTCGTTCGCAATGGCGATGAACGTCTGGTTGTGAGCGGGAAGTTTAAATTGAATGATCTGATGGTCACTAAGGTCGAAGAGGCTGGTGGATTTATTGAAGATGGAGAGGTTATTTTAAATCGCAGTGTTACCAGTCAAGGTAAATCAAAGATTTCTCTCGGCGGGCTCGTCACAACCGCTTCGCAAGTTTCGGATTTGGCTGAGGACTTAGTCGAGATTCATGCGCAGGCAAGTTCGGCGCGATTGAGCAAATCGAGTATCCAGTGTGAACTTCTAGATGCATATGGGGATTACCAAGGAATTCTAAAATCTTACGGAATTACTTACTCAGAATATATTTTATTGCGAAAGCGAGTGGTAGATCTTAAGGCTCAAATTTCGGTTCGTGATGTAGAGATAGCGAAGTTACAAGGGCTAGTTGGAGATTTCGCTAAAGTTGCACCCAAACAAGGCGAATTGATTCTTGTCGAAAATGAGATCAATAGATTGGGATCGGTTGAAGATTTAAATACAGGGGTAGTAGCCGGTCTCTCTGCGATTTCTAGTGAAGAGAATTCTGCTATTTCTGCCTTGAATAGCGCTAAGAAGTTCCTTGAGAATTTACGTGGGAAAGATTCGGAATTGGATGGACTTATTGATAACTTTGTGGAGTTAGTCTATGAAATTAATGAAACTAATTCAGAACTGGAAAGATACTTAGCTCGTCTCGAAGCTAATCCTGCAAAATTTGATCAGTTGCAGTTGCGAAAAAGCGAAATTCTTACCTTGATAAAGAAGTACGGAAGAGGAAATGAACGCGATTTAGCCCTTGATAATCTCTTCATAGAAGCTGCAGATGCGACCTCTAAACTATTAGATCTTGAGGGTGGAGATTCCAGATTGGCAGAGTTGATTTTAGAGAGCGAGAAAGTATTTGGTTCGCTACAAAAGATTGCCAAATCCCTAACGGAAGCTAGACGAGTAGCTGCCGTAAAATTATCAAAATCAATCACGTCTGAACTGACCGAATTGGCGATGCCAAATTCGAGATTGACTGTTGAAATAACAACGCGCATGGAAAATATGCCAGCCAATTATTCGGTGACAGGTCTTGATGAAATAACATTCTTATTCACAAGCCATACTGAAGGAAAATTGCTTCCATTGAATAAAGCGGCAAGTGGTGGCGAACTCTCGCGAGTGATGTTGGCGATTGAGGTAGTACTTGCTAAAAATTCAACCGTTGGTACATATATTTTCGATGAGGTTGACGCTGGGGTAGGTGGTAAGGCGGCGGTCGAAGTAGGGAAGCGTTTGGCGTTATTAGCCAAAAATTCGCAAGTGATAGTCATAACTCATCTTGCACAAGTTGCGAGTTGGGCGGATAGGCACCTAGTTGTAACCAAGAGCGAAAATGGTTCGGTGACCCAGAGCAATGTCATAGAAGTAACTGGAAGTGAGAGACGCAAAGAGATTGCTAGATTGCTATCTGGACAAGATGAATCAATTTCGGCTCAGGAACACGCGGGAGAATTACTCGAATTGGTTGCAGCAGCACGGACGGAAATGATAGGTTAACCTTCCATGACCGCCCAGCATGTGACTAAGCATCTTTTCGTCACCGGCGGCGTCGCCTCAAGTTTAGGAAAAGGCTTAACAGCATCTAGCCTCGGCAGGCTTTTAACATCTCGTGGTCTTCGCGTAACAATGCAGAAACTGGACCCGTATCTAAACGTCGATCCCGGGACTATGAACCCTTTCCAACATGGTGAAGTTTTTGTAACCGATGATGGGGCTGAAACCGATCTCGATATCGGTCATTATGAACGTTTTCTCAATGTAAATCTGCATGGTTCAGCAAATGTTACGACGGGGCAAGTTTATTCAAATGTAATTGGGAAAGAGCGTCGGGGCGAATACCTAGGGGATACGGTCCAAGTAATTCCACATATAACTAATGAGATTAAGGAGCGAATAAGGGCTATGGCTGGTCCAGAAATTGATTTGGTAATAACTGAGATTGGTGGAACGGTAGGTGATATTGAATCTCAACCATTTCTCGAAGCGGCACGTCAGATTAGACAAGATGTTGGTAGAGATAATGTTTTCTATCTACACGTATCACTAGTTCCATACATTGGTCCTTCTGGAGAATTGAAAACAAAACCGACACAACATAGCGTTGCAGCCCTGCGTTCAATTGGAATAGCACCGGATGCAATCGTGATTAGATCCGATCGGCCGATTCCAGATTCAGTAAAACGAAAAATTTCTTCGATGTGCGATGTCGACTTAGAGGCAGTAGTAGCTGCGGTCGATGCTCCCTCGATATACGACATACCGAAGGTTTTGTTTAGCGAAGGCCTGGATACTTATGTAGTACGTCGTCTTGGTTTACCTGCGGGAGAGATGGTTTGGGGTGAATGGGACGATTTATTACGGAAAGTTCATCATCCGGAACATCAAGTTTCCGTCGCTCTTGTTGGCAAATATATTGATTTACCAGATGCATATCTTTCAGTAACAGAAGCGCTCCGGGCTGGTGGTTTTACAAATAATGCCAAAGTTAATATCAAGTGGGTGGCAAGTGATGATTGTGAAACGCCCGATGGCGCATCGAAGGCACTTGCAGATGTAGATGCAATTTGTGTTCCAGGAGGTTTTGGCGTTCGTGGAATTGAGGGAAAGCTCGGAGCCCTAAGGTTTGCTCGTGAGAAAAAGATTCCAACTTTAGGTTTATGTCTAGGTCTGCAATGTATGGTGATTGAAGCGGCTCGAAACCTTGGCGGGATCGCGGGTGCTAATTCTGCAGAGTTTGACCCAGAGACAAAAGATCCAGTTATTTCAACGATGCAAAATCAAGAGGATATCGTGGCTGGTAATGGAGATATGGGTGGAACGATGCGCCTAGGGCTATTTCCTGCGGTGCTAGCAAGTGGTTCTGTGGTGGCCGGGGTTTATTCAGCAACTGAAATTCAAGAACGTCACCGCCATAGATATGAAGTAAACAATAAGTATCGTGAAGAGATTAGTAAGACTGGTTTAGTTTTCTCTGGTTTATCTCCTGATGGTCACTTAGTTGAGTTTGTAGAACTCCCAGCAAAGATTCATCCGTATTACGTTGGCACTCAGGCACACCCAGAATTCTTATCAAGACCTACAAAAGCACATCCGCTCTTCATTGGTTTAATTGCTGCTGCAATCAAAAAACATGGGAAGTGATGCAGCTTTAACCTCCGCAATAGCGGATTATTTAAGTTTCGCCGCGATCGAAAAAGGATTGTCGAAAAATACAATAGCCGCATATCGATTAGATCTAGCTGGATTCTCAGAATTTATGGCTGGCGGCGGCAAAACAATAGAAGATGTTAGTCCAGTGTTAATGGAAGATTTTCTTGGCTGGCTCAGGGGAGCGAATAGTACGAAACCTCGCGGGTCTGAAAGTTCTATTTCTAGAAATATTGTTTGTGTTCGCAATCTCTTCAAGTTCATCGCAACAGAAAGAAAAATCGCGAATCCAATTAAGAATTTCGCTCCGCCACCAATCCCAAAACGGTTACCAAAGGCTCTGAAAGTTTCTGAGATTGTGACCTTGATCGAATCTGCGAAGATGGGAGAAGATGAATTCACTCTGCGTAATTGCGCCCTGATAGAGATTTTGTATGCAACTGGGGGACGAGTAAGTGAAATTATCAATTTAGAGCTTGCAGATATTGCTGAATTAGATGAAACCTTTACTGTGAAATTAGTAGGTAAAGGTTCTAAAGAGCGGATTGTGCCAATAGGCAATTTCGCACGCAGTAGCTTGGAGATTTATTTGATACGTGGCCGTCCAGCGCTTGCCAAAACGAAGATTATTCAAAAGGTATTTCTAAACTCAAGAGGTAATGCGCTTAGCAGACAGAGCGCTTGGGAAATCATTGCAGGTGCGGCAGAACGTGGAAACCTAGCCACACATGTCACGCCGCATTCTTTGCGCCATTCATTTGCAACTCATTTGCTTGATGGTGGCGCGGATATTCGAGTGGTGCAGGAATTGCTTGGGCATTCTTCAGTAACTACAACCCAGATCTATACTTTAGTTACCATTGATAAATTGCGAGAAAGTTATGCAAGCTCGCATCCACGCGCAAAGTGATTGTGTGTTTATTTTCCGCGTAAACGTCTTGCGATAATACTCTGATCGCCTTTTGTTTCTAGATCGGCAATGATGATTGCTAGTGATTCGCGAACAATTCTGCCGCGATCTACTGCCAAACCTAAATCTCCACGCAACGCTAGCCTTGCTTGTTCAAGATCGTAAAGTTCTTCGGGGGAAAGATAAACCGTTATCTTTTCATCATGACGTTCACGTCCACTTGGCGATTTGTCAAAGGAATTAACTCTACGACGTGGTGTAGTTCTAACGGATTTCTTACTCGTGATTGGCGCAGTAGGAACGTCTTCGATCGGTGTTGGGACTTGTGAGGGAACAGCGCTCAAGGTTGTGGTCTGACGAAACAGTTCATCAGCGCCTGGAAGGGTTACTCTGCGACTCATTTTGCTCCTCCTCGATAAATTAATTCCCGGGCTAATCTTCGATACGAGACCGCTCCAGTAGAACTACTTGCATAGGTTGTTATTGGTTCACCTTTAACAGTTGATTCCGAAAAACGAACTGTTCTAGCAATAATTGTGTCTAGAAGATCTTCGGGAAATTCTTTATAAATTAGCTCTAGAACTTCACGCGAATGTGCAGTTTTGCGCTCAAACATAGTCGCGAGAATTCCATCGATTTGTAAGTGGGGATTTGTGTTACTGCGCACCTTATCTATCGTTTCACGCACCAAGCCCAAGCCCAATACTGCGAAATACTCACACTCCATCGGAATAAGTACGCCGTCGGATGCTGTTAAAGCATTGATTGTTAGCGTTCCAAGTGAGGGCGAACAGTCAATCAAGATATCATCGTACTGATCAATTATTGGTTCTAATAGTTTCCGCAACTTATGTTCTTTTGCGAGTTCTGAAACGAATGCTGCATCTGCAGCAGCTAAATCTTTATGGCCGCGGATGAAATCTAGACCCGGCACATTAGATTTTAAAATAAATTCCGTAATATTTGCGTGCGAATCATTTAGTAGATGCCAAATAGAACCGTATTGTTCTTTAATTTGCAGGGGCTTGATACCCAACCCTGTAGTCATACTTGCTTGCGAATCAAAATCAATCAATAAAACTCTACGACCCAATTCAGCGAGAGCGGCTCCCAAATTAATGGTTGTTGTTGTTTTACCTACGCCACCTTTCTGATTTACAACTGAAATTACTCGGGCAGGTCCAGCGCTAGGAGGCGACTTAACTTGTGGGAATTCCACTAGTTTTTTCCCTAGAACACTAGAAGTGGCTGAAAATTCTTCATCGCCTTTTGTCGATTTAGTTCCTAAGCGAGAAACCTTCGAATTGCTTTTTGCCATTGGCGGACTCTACGGCGGTGCGATTGGGTGTGCAAGCGTAAGTGCATTAAGTTTGGGCAATGAATGACGCTCAGATCGAAGTTTCTGAAACGAAAGGGTCTGCCCCGGGCTTCTCCGTATCTCTCACGAACTTTGAAGGACCGTTCGACCTACTTCTCCAGCTCATTTCTCGGCACAAGATGGATGTAACTGAGGTAGCACTTGGGGTTGTGACTGATGATTTTATTGCTTATATACGCGCTCTAGAGGGCTCAGAATATGGCTGGGATCTCGATCAGACCACGGAATTCTTGGTTGTCGCAGCGACGTTGCTAGATTTAAAGGCGGCGAGACTTCTTCCTTCTGGTGAAGTAGAGGATGAGGGTGATTTAGCTCTTCTAGAGGCTCGCGATCTGCTCTTTGCTCGACTCCTCCAGTATCGAGCCTTTAAAGCTATAGCCACCATTTTCAGCGAGCGTCTTGCACGTGAGGAGAAGAGCTTTGCACGAGTAGTTGCTCTAGAAGCGCATTTTTCAACGCTTTTGCCTGAGGTTCTAATCGGTGTGGGTCCTGAGCGTTTTGCGGCGATAGCTCAAAGAATTCTCTCGCCAAAAGTTATCCCCACCGTAGGGATCGACCACATTCACAGACCTTTAGTTAGCGTGGCGGAAGAGGCGTTGCGATTAGTTGATGAGCTTCGGAGGACTGGAAAAAGCACCTTTCGACACTTGATTAGCGATGCGAGTTCGACAATGGTTGTTGTAGCGCGTTTTCTTGCGCTACTAGAGCTATATCGCGAAGGAGTGGTTCGTTTCGAACAAGTTATTGCGCTGGGAGAGATCGCTATTACCTGGACAGGAAGCGCTGTAGGTGAAATTGAAGTCAGCGACGAGTTCGATATTCCACAGGTTCAATCTGAAGATGATACAAATGGAGGTCTAGATGTCTAATTCTCAGCTTAATAGGTCTATAGAAGCAATACTAATGGTCGTAGATGAGCCAGTTTCCGAGTTGATTTTGGCTCAGATCACGGAAACTCCAACTGATTTGGTTCTTGAATCACTTATTGGACTCGCGGCAGAGTATGAGAGTTCGGAACGTGGTTTTGAGCTACGTCAGGTTTCTGGGGGATGGCGCTTCTATAGTCATCCAGATCTTGCGCCGGTAGTTGAGAAATTTGTTCTGGATGGACAACAATCGCGTCTAACTCAGGCTGCGTTAGAAACCCTCGCCGTAATTGCCTATCGCCAACCAGTTTCAAGGGCCCGCGTGTCAGCGATCCGTGGTGTAAACGTCGAGGCAGTGATGAAGACTTTGGTAACAAGAGGGCTGGTTGAAGAGGCTGGAATTGAGCACGAAACCGGGGCAATTCTCTATTCGACCACCTCTTTTTTTCTAGAGAAACTGGGGCTAAACCATGTGGGAGATTTGCCAGCGTTGGCTCCTTTCCTACCAGATGTAGATGCGTTAGATGAGGTTCTTTCTACTCTTACTGACTGATCTCAGAAACCTCGCAATTGGTGTGTGGTGGCTTTTTGGCGTAATCTGCGCACAATCCACTGAATCCACCTATTCCACGCTGTTGAAGCAGTTGAAAAGAGGTCTAAAAATGGGGCTAATTCGTCTCCAAAAAATCTTGGCTGATGCGGGAATAGCTAGCAGGCGCGCAAGTGAGCAATTGATCCTTGATGGCAGGGTGAGCGTCGACGGAGTTCAAATATTCGAACTAGGCAGCAAGTTTGACCCAGAAATCTCTAATGTTGAGGTTGATGGTGAGGCAATAAAGCAAAATAAGACTAAAACTTACCTAGCGTTTTATAAACCTAGGGGTGTTATTTCCACCATGTCGGACCCTGAAGGGCGTCCTAATTTGGGGGATTATTTTAAGACCCGGAATGAACGTCTCTTTCACGTGGGTCGACTAGACCGGGAGAGCGAAGGGCTGATTCTTCTCACTAACGATGGCGCTCTTACACACCGAGCCACTCACCCCAGCTATGGCATGATCAAAAAGTACCTTTTAGAGATTGAGGGTCCTTTCACTAAAGAGAATATTGAGCAGTTGCTTGAAGGTGTGATTCTGGAGGATGGAATGGCCAGAGCTCTAGAAGTGAAGGTAATTAGAGAGATGAATCAGAAACACAGGTGGGTCGAGGTTTCCATCCATGAAGGGCGTTTTCACATTATCCGTCGGATGTTCGAATTCCTAGAGATTGAGGTTCTCAGATTGATCAGAACAGATTTTGGTCCGATTTCCATGGGGGACACGAAAGAGGGCCGGTGGCGCATGCTGAACACAGTCGAACTCGATTACCTATTTAAGGTTTTAAAGCTAAATTAATAAATCTAATTTACATTTAGCGAGATATAGTTATATCTATAAAATATAAGTTACTGAATATCGATAAAGATACATAAATCAGCGTAAAAGACGGAAAAATTATCTATAAATAGATATTATAGCCGATGTTAATAAATTGTCAGAGGTTTGTCGACTTTGATAAATAGATAGATATCGATAAAAAGGTAAAACAATTAAACTGTTTAAGGGTAAACGCGATTTCGACTGGTAGAGGTAGCATTGCCGAATGAAATCAGTACGAGCCTTCAGAGGTGCTACCCAGCTTCTCGCGGACGACAAGCTAGAAATGCGAAAAGCCGTCGTTGAGCTTTTGGAAGAGATTCTGCATGGGAATGAGATATCGAACGAGGATCTAATTTCAATTCTCTTTACAGCTACCCCAGACCTTAAATGCGAATTCCCAGCCGTGGGGGTCCGAATGTACGGAATTAGGGATGTCCCGCTTATTTGTGCACAAGAGATTGATGTGACAGGTTCGTTGCCCAGAACTATAAGGATTTTGATTCATGCGGAATCTAAGCTGCCGAGAGGCGAAGTAGCCCATAAGTATTTAAGAGGAGCCGAAATTTTAAGGCCGGATTTGGCCGAAGATGCAGACCTCAAGAGCGGCGAATAGTTTGGCTATAAAAGGCGCCGTCAAAATTGTTGGTTGCGGGTTGATTGGTACATCAATGGCGCTGCGCTTAAAAGAGCTAGGAATTCCCGTGATCCTCTCCGATTCAAGCAAGGAAAACCTTCTGTTGGCTCAGGATTTGGTGGGTTCTAACGTCGAAATCAAGAACTCTTTAGATCCAGAACTTATTATTGTTGCCACGCCCCCGAATGTGATTCTTGAGGTCATCAAAGGGGAATTTTTAAAGAACCCCAATTCTACATTTATAGATGTAAGCGGAATAAAGTCTAAACTTATTAATCAAGTTGAAGGTATATCGGCTCTCTCTGAATATTTTGTTTCGGTCCATCCCATGGCCGGCAGAGAAGTCTCTGGGCCGGAGAGCGCGAGGGCCGACCTTTTCGAATCTCGTGCTTGGATAATTTCTCAGACCCACAATTCAAATCAGCGAACCGTTGAATTTGCCGAGGAGTTAGGCGAATTGATGGGCGCGGCTATTTATAAGTTGGATCCCAGAACGCATGATTCTGTAATCGCTGCGATATCTCATCTACCACAAATTCTTAGTTCGGCCCTGGGTGGTACGTTGCAGAACGAGACTTCCTCACATTTGAATCTAGCTGGCCAAGGTTTGCGTGATGTCTCCCGCCTGGCAGATTCGGACCCAGATCTCTGGGTCGCTCTATTGGCTGGGAATGCGGAAGAGATTCTTCCGAAACTCGCTCTAGTCATAAATCGACTTTCCAAGTTGAGTCAAGCTCTTGAGTTGGGGGAGAAGCAAAGCATTAGAACTTTTCTATCGGAAGGCAGGGAGGGGCGTAACCGAATACCCGGCAAGCATGGATTAGCGAAACGAGACTACACATTTGTCCCAATTGTTATAGATGATAAACCTGGAGGACTGGCACGAATTTTCAATGAGTGCGCAGCTATTGATGTAAACGTTGAAGATTTAACAATGGAACATAGTCCTGGTCAAGCTGTAGGACTGATCACGCTGGCACTTTCAGAGAGTGATGCTATTAAGTTGCAAAAGCACTTAGTTTCAAAGGGTTGGTTGGCTCACGCACCTAGAAAGAACTAGAAAGCGTTAGAAAGCGTTAGAAAGCGTTAGAAAGCATAAGGAATTAAGGCAGTAAGGTTCACCTATGGCCGGAATAGTTGTAGCAATTGACGGTCCAAGTGGATCAGGTAAGTCGAGCACCGCTAAATCAATAGCAATTCGTGCAAATTGGAATCACTTGGATACTGGTGCGCTATATCGAGCCGCAACTTGGATTGCGTTAAAAGAGAACGTCTCTGAAGGCTGGGAGATTATTTCTGCGATTAAGAACCAACCGATTCGGTTCTCTTCCGACCCGAAGGATCCTAAAATATTTTGTGGAGACGTTGATGTTACGGATGAGATTCGTGGCGCGCGAATCACTGACAGCGTCAGTCAGATCAGCCAAATTCAAGAACTTAGAGCATTCTTAGTTGATATGCAGCAAACAATTATTAATAATTGTGAGACAGGAATTGTTGTTGAGGGTAGAGATATCGGGACTGTGGTTGTTCCAGATGCGGATCTAAAGGTGTTTCTATACGCGGACTTGCAAGCTCGAACAATGCGTCGTGAAGCTGAAGAAATAGTTGCAGATAAACCTATTGACGTTGCAGCGTCATTGAATAACCGGGATCTTATTGATTCAACAAGGAAGATTTCACCGCTTCGACCTGCGGAAGATGCGCTAGAGCTTGATTCCACGGAACTGGATCTGAAAGAAGTTGTAGAAGTTATTTGGGAGTGGTTGACCCGCAAAAATCTTTTGGGGCTACCAAAAGTTGCAGTTATAGGCAGACCAAATGTCGGAAAATCCACGCTGGTTAATCGAATTATTGGACGCCGTGAAGCTATCGTTGAGGATACTCCTGGCGTAACCCGCGATCGTGTTAAGTATGAAGCCGAATGGAATGGTCGCAGATTTATTTTGATAGATACAGGTGGTTGGGAAGTTGCACCCGAAGGTATTTCGGAGAAAATAACCGCTGGTTCAGAAGCAGCGATTGCAGAATCGGATATTGTACTTTTCGTAATCGATTCACAAGTAGGCGCGCTAGATGAAGATGAATCTCTCGTAAGTTTGCTTCGCAAATCTAAAAAGAAAGTTATTGTGGCGGCGAATAAAGTGGATGGACCAACTGAAGAGGCAGATGCTCATGCGCTCTGGAATTTAGGTTTTGGTGAGCCACGATTTGTTTCTGCACTACATGGTCGTGGCAGTGGTGATTTATTGGATTATCTTGTAAAAGAGTTGCCAGAGATTGGTTCCGAGAAAGCAGATGATGGTTTCCGTAGAATTGCTTTAGTGGGCCGTCCTAACGTTGGAAAATCCAGTTTGTTGAATATTCTTGCCGGTGAATCTCGGGTAATCGTTGACGATGTGGCTGGCACGACTCGAGATCCGGTAGATGAACTTATTGAAATTGGTGGATCCACTTGGCGTTTTATCGACACAGCTGGAATTCGCAAACGGGCACGCCAAGATAGTGGAACTGATTATTACGCCTCGCTTCGAACTGCCACAGCGTTGGAGCGAGCCGAAGTAGCAGTGGTTGTACTTGATGCCTCTGTTCCCTTGACTGAACAAGATTTGCGAATAGTTAGCATGGTGGAAGAAGCTGGTCGTGGTCTGGTAATTGTTATGAATAAATGGGATTTAGTTGACGAAGAACGACAGCTCCAATTGGATAAGGAGTTAGAGCGAAATCTCGAACGCTTTCCCTGGGCACAACGAGTTAACGTTTCAGCAAAAACGGGTTGGCATCGTGATCGTCTGGCACCTGCTCTTAGAACTGCCATTTCTAGTTGGGAGAAGCGGGTTCCAACTAGCAAGTTGAACTCATTCCTCGGGGCTCTAATTGCTGCGACTCCACCTCCGGTGCGCAGTGGCAAACAACCAAAGATTCGGTTCGCAACTCAGGCAGCTATTTGCCCTCCAAAATTTGTCGTCTTCGCTAGTGAGTTTGTTGAAACTGCCTATCGACGCTTTATCGAGCGTAGGCTGCGTGAAGAATTTGGTTTCCCAGGAACACCAGTAGAAGTTGTCGTCAAGGTTAAAGAGCGGGATTAATCTTGTTTGCACGAAATGAAATCATGACTATCCCGAATGCAATTACGGGAGTTCGGGCCCTAGGAATTCCACTCTTTCTCTGGTGTTACCTAGGCCTTAACAACGTTGCTCTATCTTTAGTGGTTCTTGTAGTTGGTGCGATTTCAGATTATTTTGATGGCAAAGTAGCCCGAGCTTTGCACCAGGAATCAAAACTTGGAGCGATGCTAGATCCAACAATTGATCGGGCCTATATCGCTGCAACTGCGATCGCCTTGGTTATAAATGATGTAGTTCCACTCTGGTTATTACTCGTACTAGTAGGACGAGATATTTGGGTCGCACTTGCTCTTCTCATAAAGAGGCGTAACGGGAGTGGCGTATTCGAGGTTACCTTTCTCGGCAAAGCAGCAACATTTAATCTGCTCTATGCCTTTCCATTCCTTCTGCTTGCGGGAGAATCTGGGGCTGGTCGGATTTTCTCAATTATTGGTTGGACTTTCGCTATTTGGGGTGTCGGTCTATATTTGGTCACCGCGCTGCAGTACACATATATGGCGCTTAATAATTCTAAATAACTTAATGCAGGGCTTAGGTTTTAACGTTAGGGGAGAAGATGTCGTCAGTTCCGGATCATTTGCAGTACACAAGTGAGCACGAGTGGGTTGCTGCGGGTGTAAATACAAATACCTTTCGAATTGGGATCACGGATTTCGCACAGAGCGCGCTTGGTGACATTGTTTATATCCAACTTCCAAAATTAGATAGTGCGGTAACTGCTGGAGCTGTATGCGGGGAGATCGAGTCGACTAAGAGCGTTTCAGAAATCTATTCACCGCTAACGGGAAAGATTGTGGCGGTTAACGGGGAGTTAGATTCCGCGCCCGAATCTATCAACGCAGATCCATATGGAAAAGGTTGGATTGCAGAAATAGAGATTGAAGGACCGGCTCCAACGCTGATGACTCCCGAGCAATATAGGGGCATTACCGCTTGACCCCTTTGCTTTGAATGAATAGTGTCAGCCTATAGTTGAACCTAACGGTTTGAGGTTTATAGATTATTGGGGGTTTAAAAGTGGTTACAACACCATCAGATACCCCAGATATCCCAGGTGGTAAATCAAATTCGAAAGATATTGATCTCACAAGCACTCTTCACATCTCATCTTTGCGGTCAGTGCCAGATCCCCAATCTGACAATTCCCTTCTTGACGCACTGACCTCGGAAGAGTTTAATATTTTGAAGGATCTAGCCAAAGATTGTGCAATGTTTATTTCTCTAGCCGGGCCCGGAAAAGGTGCGAGGTTTCTACTCAACAGTGATTGCGTAACGATTGGTAGAGAATCGTCGAGTGAAATTTTTCTAGATGATGTAACAGTTTCTAGGAAGCATTGCCAAGTTCTTCGAACGCGGAATGGATCAGTAACAAGCTTTGAGATTGAAGATTTGAAGAGTTTGAATGGCACATATGTAAATGCAATCTCTAAGGTTAAAACTTCCCTTAACCACGGTGATGAAGTCCAAGTAGGCAAATATCGATTAACTTTCTTCAGCCCGGTCTCGGGTCAGAGAACTAACGAAATTCAATAAGGGGAGTACATGAGCGTTCCAGCGCGTGCCTATTTAAGCATCGGTGAAGTTTTAAGCAAGCTTCGTGTTGAATTTTCGGATATTACAATATCTAAAATTCGCTTTCTTGAATCTGAAGGGCTAATTGATCCGCAGCGCACGCCTTCTGGTTATCGCAAATTTACAAGTGTTGATCTCGAGAGATTACGTTACGTCTTAGCAGCGCAACGCGATCAGTATCTACCCCTGCGAGTTATCAAAGAGAATTTAGATGCTCTGGATCGCGGACTTACCCCATCGGAGAAACCCGGATCTCCAGCAGCACCTCGTCTGGCAACAATCGATGGTGAATTCGCGCCCTCAAATTTTATACATGACAGTCAACTGCGGTTATCGCGGGAAGAGCTTTTACAATCATCCGGGTTACTCGAAGCACAATTGGCACAAATTGAATCATTCGGTCTGGTAGAAATGAAGGGTCGCTATTTTGATGCGGATGCACTTGCGGTTTCCAGAACTGTTGCCGAATTAGCATCATTTGGAATTGAAGCTCGTCATCTTCGTAGTTTCAAAACTGCCGCAGATCGCGAAGTCGGATTAGTCGAACAAGTAATTACGCCGTTGCTCCGCCAAAAGGGTTCAGATGCTCAGGCCAGAGCAGAAGAAGTTCAACGTGAACTTGCCTCACTCTCTATTCGTTTGCATGCTGCATTGGTTGCATCCGGATTACATCGAACAAAATAGCTTCGCTCGTTTATGAAATATCACTTAGTTGAAGTTGTTGGAGTTCGAGTTGAGATGCCATCTAATCAGCCGATAGTTTTACTCAAAGAAGTTGAGGGGATTCGATATCTGCCGATCTGGGTAGGTGCAACGGAGGCCACCGCGATTGCTTTCGCTCAGCAAGGTTTAGTACCACCACGACCTTTAACCCATGATCTTATGAAAACAATTATCGAGAATCTAAGTTCTCGAGTTGATTCGGTTCAACTAACCGAATTGCTCGATGGCGTCTTCTATTCGAAGATCATTTTCGATGCCGGGATTGAAGTTTCGGCTAGACCCAGTGATGCTATTGCTCTGGCGCTACGGAGCGGGGCCTCAATTTTGGCCTCTGAGAAGCTCTTCGAGGATGCTGGAATCGAAATTCCGGACCAATCAGATGATGAGGTTGAGGCCTTTCGGGAGTTCCTGGACCAGATAAACCCGGAAGACTTTTTAGCCTAACCCTCAAGGAAAGATTTAAGGTTTAGCGTGTCGGTCATTGCTCCGAGGCTGCTTGCGAACTAGCCTTCTCTTAAATCCGATAAGGATCTTCCCCCATAGAAGTGAGTTCGAAATGTCTCTAGTGAGTGACCCTTCGGCACCTGAAATTGGTTACCGTGGTGCAACTGCATGTACTGCAGCCGGAATTACTTATCGTCAATTAGATTATTGGGCAAGAACAGGTCTGGTTAAACCAAGTGTTCAAGGCGCAAGTGGATCTGGTTCGCAGAGACTCTATGGCTTTCGGGACATTTTAGTTTTGAAAATTGTAAAGCGCTTATTGGATACCGGGGTCTCACTCCAGAATATTCGTTCCGCCGTGGAACATTTGCGGTCACGAGGAATTAGCGATTTAGAGCGGATGACACTTATGAGCGATGGGGCAACAATTTACGAATGCGCTAGCGCGGATGAAATCATTGACTTACTGCAAGGTGGTCAGGGAGTTTTTGGCATTGCAATTGGTAAAGTTTGGAGCGAGGTTGAGGGTTCTCTAGCAACTCTGCAGGGGGAGAACGCTTCAACTGGAGAGAGCGTAATCGGGAGTTCTGGTTTAGAATCAGCCACTGACGAACTTTCAAATCGAAGAAATCGTAAGCTAGCCTAAATTTATTCCTTCCCCAAGGAATTGAAGCTGGAGTTGAAGCTTAGGTTTCACTAATTCTAAGGGGAGTGCATTGATGAGTTCGCTCCGTTCCAATTTCTCTGACCGCCATATCGGGCCAGATGCAAAACAAGTCCAATTTATGTTGGATGAGTTATCTGAGAAGGACTTGGAAGTATTTATTGCAAAGGTGGTTCCGGCGAATATTGCTTTGGCCCAGAAGATTTCTAGCGTTCTTCCAGAAGCAATTTCTGAAGTAGAAGCCTTATCGGAACTTCGGCAGTTAGCCTCAGAAAATAGAGTTGTTAAATCTTTAATTGGACTGGGTTATTACGGAACAATTACGCCACCAGTGATTTTACGAAATGTTTTGGAGAATGCGGCCTGGTACACCGCGTATACGCCTTATCAGCCGGAGATTAGTCAGGGAAGATTAGAAGCAATATTTGCTTTTCAAACAGTCGTAACTGATCTAACTGGATTGGATGTTGCGAATGCTTCAATGCTTGATGAAGCAACCGCTGCTGCAGAATCTATGACTCTTGCCAGACGAGTGTGGCAGGGGAGTGATGATTCGATTTTTCTCGTCGATAGTGGTTTACACACTCAAATTAAGGCGGTTATTGCCACTCGTGCCGCACCGCTCGGTATAGAAATTGTAGAAATTGCACCGAATAAAAGTGAGATAAGCGCAATAACGAAGCCAATTTTTGGCGCCATTTTCGCGCAGGTTTCCAGCGATGGGGAAATTCGCGATCTAGTTGAGGCAATAGATTTGGTTCATTCGAATTCTGGTCTCGCAGTCATGGCTTGTGATCTATTAGCGCTAACTATTTTTAAGTCGGCTAAAGAGGTCGGGGCCGATGTCGCTATTGGTTCTGCTCAACGTTTTGGTGTTCCAATGGGCTTCGGCGGACCACACGCGGGATTTATGGCGGTACGAAACGGCTTAGAACGTTCTCTGCCGGGCAGATTAGTCGGGCAAAGTGTTGATTCACACGAAAACCCCGCACTCCGGTTAGCGTTGCAAACTCGTGAACAACATATCAGACGAGATAAAGCGACATCGAACATATGTACTGCTCAGGTTCTACTCGCCGTTATATCGGCGTTCTACGCGATGTGGCACGGACCGCAGGGTCTATCTGAGATTGCAAAACAAATACGTGGAAAATCTTTTGCACTTAGAAGCGCTCTTAAAGAACAGGGCTTAGGGGTACTGGATGGTGAAATATTCGACACATTTATTATCGAAGGTGTCGATGCTAATTCGATTGCAAAGAGATTGTTTGAAGTAGGTTTCAACGTCAGAATCAGAAGCGCAGATTCATTAGGAATTACAATCGACGAAACGATTTCCGAAGAAGATCTACGAGTCATTTCTTCTGCCTTTGGAGCAAAATATTCCAGCGCTTTGGTACCTAATATTAAATTGGGTTTTGCTCGGGAAGGCAAATTTTTAGAACATCCACTGTTCAATACTTATCACTCTGAAACTTCGATGCTACGTTACCTAAGAAGCCTCGCTGATCGAGACCTTGCTTTGGATCGAACAATGATCCCACTTGGTTCATGCACGATGAAACTAAATGCAACTACCGAGATGATTCCAGTAACCTGGCGTGAATTTTCGGATCTACATCCATTTGCTCCAGCTGAACAGAGTATTGGCATTGGAAAAGTAATCGATCAACTTTCTTCTTGGTTGATATCGATAACTGGTTACGACGCAGTTTCCTTGCAGCCAAATGCGGGTTCTCAAGGGGAATTCGCCGGGTTATTAGCTATTCGGAATTACTTAGATTCCAAAGGCGAGCACGCGCGAAATATTTGCTTGATTCCTTCTAGCGCCCACGGTACTAATGCGGCAAGTGCGGTCATGGCGGGAATGCAGGTTGTCGTTATCGCTTGCGACGAGGAGGGAAATGTAAGTGTTGATGATCTAAAGCTGAAGATATCTGAATACCACGAAACTTTGGCAGCACTTATGGTTACGTATCCATCAACGCACGGAGTATTCGAGGAAGCAATCTCAAAAATTTGTGGACTCATCCATGCTGCTGGGGGACAGGTATATGTCGATGGTGCGAATTTAAATGCACTCGTCGGATTGGCGAAACCAGGGGAGTTTGGCGCAGATGTTTCACACCTAAATTTGCATAAAACATTCTGCATTCCTCATGGTGGGGGCGGACCAGGTGTAGGTCCCGTAATTGCCAAGGCTCATCTAGCGCCATTCTTACCAAATCATCCGATGGATAAAACAAGTGGGCCTGTAACTGGGCCTGGTCCGGTTAGTTCGGCGCCATTTGGTTCTGCTGGAATTTTGCCTATTTCATGGAGTTACATTCGAATGATGGGCGGAGATGGATTAACCAAGGCAACACAGATTGCGATTTTGTCTGCAAATTACCTTGCCGCAAAGTTAGATCCCCATTTCCCAGTTCTCTATCGCGGGAAGAATGGATATATCGCACACGAATGCATAATTGATTTGCGCGGCATAACTAAGGCAACGGGGGTTACCGTTGATGACGTAGCTAAGCGTTTAATGGACCACGGCTTCCATGCACCAACAGTTAGTTTCCCGGTAGCTGGAACGATGATGATTGAGCCAACCGAGTCTGAAGATTTGCGCGAAATGGATAGATTCATCAATGCAATGGTTCTTATTCGCGCTGAGATTGCGGATATCGAAAAAGGGGAGTTAACCGTAGAAGAATCCCCGCTGCGATTTGCTCCGCATACCAGCGCTGATTTACTTCGTAGCGATTGGGATCGAAAATATTCTAGAGAAGTCGGTGCCTTCCCATCTGGTACAAATTCTGAATTAGGAACGATTGGAAAATATTGGCCAACTGTTGGGCGTATTGATGGGGTTTACGGGGACAGGAACTTAGTTTGCTCATGTTTACCGATAAGCGAGCTCGCAATCAACTAGCGGGCTGGAGCAGATATTTCTGACATAATGTAGATTATCGGCGATATATTCCCGTTATCGCACGCCCAATACCAAGCTTAGTTACATACCCGAAGGCCTCAATGGCTATTCCTAAGCTCATTTTCGACTCTCCGGCTATCCGTTCGATAAATGTAATTGGTACTTGAATCGACCCAGCACCTGCCGCATCAGCAGCCATTGCCATTTCAATCTGAAAACAATATCCAGTTGCATCCATATCTTTAAGCTTCAACGAATTTAGAAGTTCCGCACTGTAGATGCGAAATCCTCCAGTTAAATCATTTAGATCGATCCCAAGAGCCACTTTGGCATAACGAGTTCCGGTTTTAGAGAGCAATTGTCGCGACTTTGGCCAATTAACAACACAACCACCGGGCATCCAACGAGTTCCTAAAATCAACGCGTTGCTTGAAGATATCGCTGCAAACATTGCCGGCAGATCTTCTACGCGATGTGAACCATCGGCATCCATCGTAGCTATATGAGTGTATTGCGGATCTGCTAATACCTTAGAGAATCCCGCTCGATAAGCCGGACCGATACCACTCTTATTTGGACGTCGCAAAACATGGACCCACGGTATCCGCAAATTTTCTACTATATCTGCAGTTTGATCTGGTGAATTATCATCTATTACAACTAGATCGAATTGATATTGCGAATTAGTCCGAAAGATAGTTAATTTACTAAGAAGTTCAACTATTGAAACCGCTTCATTATAAGTTGGTATCAGTATTGCTATTTTATTCATCCAAGCAACCGATCAATGAAAGTTTTCTTGCTATTAAGTTCTAGATCTCCGACTAAAAAAGACTTTATATTCTCTCGAGTTTGGCTGAGCACTCGGCCATTATTATCGATAAATGCCGATATTCCAATAGTAGAAACACTTAATATGTAACGAGAATGTTCGACCGCTCTGATTCGTGTGATGGCAAGTTGTTGTGCACTTTGAGCAGTATCTGAGAATGTCGCACTATTAGTCTGCACAATAAGCGCCTGTGAATTTAGTGCCATATCGCGAACCAAATCATCTTGAATTATTTCGTAACAAATAATTGGAGCTAATTTTGCACCTGAAATCGTGTGTACGACTCGTTCATTGCCAGACACGAAATCGTTAACGTTTCTGGCCAGTGGGCTCACTAACTCTGCTAATTTACGTAGAGGGATATATTCTCCGAAGGGTGTCAAACCGCGTTTAATATAAACACTTTCGCGAGTACCAGTTTTTGAGTACGCGATTGAGGCATTTTCCGGACTCCCTTCCCGTCGTTGTACCACGCCGGCGATAAGCGGTGTTTGCAACTCTTTTGTTAGAGAAGTTATATCTGCAGCAACTTCAGGAAATTGTCGGGGATCAATATCAATAGCATTTTCAGGCCACACTATTGCGTCATAGGTTTTTTGTGCGAATTCCCGAGTCGCATCGCGATGTAGATTAAATACCGCTTGCGCCCGAGAATTGAAATCCAAACCAACGCTTGGTGTATTGCCTTGTACGGCCAGTAGCCGAACCGAACCACTCCCCTGCGGATTATTAGGTATGAAATTGATTGCTATAAAGGCTATTGCAATAATCAATACTCTCTTAGCAGTAAATTCAATCAAAAGTGTGGCAACTAGAACCGTAAAGGCTGAAAGAGCTAAAACACCACCCAGGGAAACTATTGGCAAGGCCGGAGATTCGACTTGGCTAAATGCGATACGTGTCCAGCCGAATCCACCAAATGGAGCGCGCGCTCTAAATTCTTCCATAAGTAGCAAAGTTATAGCGCTCCACCAAATACTGTGTGATCTTTTATAAATCCAACCGATTGGAATATAGAACAGCGCCTGTAGCGATGCGAGCAATAACCAAGGAAATGCACCAACGTATTTCCCGCTCCAATGCAGGACGATTGCGTTCAAAATCAAACCAAAAATCAGACTATGCAGTATTGGTTTTGCACTGTTTCGTAGTTTTCTAAAGAAAAGGGCAAAGCCGAGAATCGCTAAATACCAGATAGCAATTGGTTCAAATGCAGCACTGACAAAAAAAGCTGCGATAAGTATGGTTACCATCCAAGAGCAGCAATCAATCTATCGACGCTTGTGCCTAGGCCATAATCTTTCTGGTATTGATAAATCTCATCCAAACTCTTAGGCCGCTTGGGCAGTTTAAGATCTAGTTCTGGAAGCGGTACATCGAGGGCACAATGAACCAATTTCGGCGCGATTTTTGCATAAGCGCTAGATTCCAACAATTTCTTTCGGGCGTTTGGTGTCAATCTCTCGTCAGAATTGTCAGCCGCAATCATTACATCTTCAAGATTTGTGAATTGTTTCGCAATGACAGCGGCACCTTTTTCACCGATTCCCCTAATCCCGGGCAAACCATCTGATGCATCACCTCTAATCATTGCGAAAAGGGCGTAACGCTCCCCCGGTATGTCATATTTGTCTGCGATCCATTTGAGATCGACATGATCATGGTTTGAAATACCTTTAGCCAAATAAACGACAGATATCTTTCTAGCATCGTCAACTAGTTGGAAGAGGTCTCGATCACCCGTGACAATCTTGATTGGGCCCTTCTCTTTGACGGCATATGAAGCCATCACATCATCTGCCTCGTAGTCATCAACACCAACTAAGGGAATTCCGAAAGCTTCGAGCAAGTCGAGCAGAATGGGAATTTGTGGCCCCAAAGTGTCAGGCTCTTCCTCTTCACCCTCAACATCCAAACGATTCGCCTTGTATTCAGGAAACAATTCAACGCGCCAGCTTGGTCGCCAGTCCCCTTCGATACAAGCGACGATCCGATTTGGTTTATAAATATTCATCAAGCGCGCTGTCATATCTAAGTAGCCACGAATGGCATTTACTGGCTCACCACTCGGTGAAAGCAGGGTGTCTGGCATTCCAAAATATGCGCGATACCAAAGTGAAGCGCTATCTAAGAGCATTAGGGTCATACAACTGCCCCTGCATATGCAATAACTCCACGATCTATTCGACTTAGAGCATCAGAAACTAATGGCGAAAGATGCGGAGAAGCGATTGCAATCTGTCGAAGTAAATCGATAATCTGTTTCATAGAGCGCACGAAATCTCCAACTGTTAACTCGGTTCCCTTTAAAATTGCTGTTAGGGAATGACCACTCGCCCATCTGTATGATGCCCAGCAAAATCCGGCATCTGGTTCACGAATAGGTTCGAGCCCCAAATCTGTTTCAAGATCGTTAATTTCTACCCAAGTTTTAACCAAGTCAGCAAGCACATCTTCAACGTTACCTCTTGGCAATTTCGGTTGGCTCTCTTTGCGACTTTCGTGCACAAAGACCGAAACGATAGACACAAGTTCGGCCGCCGTCAATTGGCTAAAAGCCTCTCTTCGAATCATCTCGGCGATAAGTAAATCTGTTTCCCCATAGATCTTAGAGAGCAACTTTCCACTCGGAGTTATAACGTCATTTGAAAGGTAACCAAATTTCTCGAGCATAATCTTGATTAAATCAAATCTTCTAGCAATTACGTGGGTGCGATTGGCTACCCGAGTTTTAAGTCCATCATTTTCGCGCTGCAACCTATCGGCTCTTTCAGCAATACGGGCATGTGTTTCACGATCACTACAACCATGACAGGAATGATTTCGAAGAGCTTTACGAGCATCGGCAATCTTCTCCTCCTCAAACTCCCTAGCCTTACGTTTTTTAGTTGAGAGACCTTTCTCAAGTTCCTTGATCCCGAATCTAATCTGAGCATATTCCACGAAGTCACCAAGATGGCAACTGATCTCAGATTCCAATTCTTTAATTGCTTCAGTATTGCGGTGAATCTGGCGAGCCAGACCTACAACTGCTTTATCTGCTTGAAATTGTGCAAATGAAGATTCGAGTGAGGTTCGCGCTCGTTGTGCGCCAAATTGTGAGATTAGATTTATTGTCATGTTGTAAGTTGGTTTAAATGAACTTTTTAGAGGGTAGGTTCGAGTAGAAGCTAATCCCGCTGCTGATGCGCTATCGATATCTTTATTCCAAAGGATTACTGCATTTCCTTCGATATCAATTCCTCGGCGTCCAGCGCGTCCGGTTAACTGCGTGTACTCCCCCGGTGTTACCGAAACATGGGATTCACCATTCCACTTTGTTAATTTTTCTAATACGACGGTTCTTGCTGGCATGTTTATACCTAAAGCCAGAGTTTCAGTTGCGAATACCGCCTTGATTAACCCTCTTTGAAATAACTCTTCTACGCACTCTTTAAATGCCGGCAAGAGACCAGCATGGTGAGCTGCGATTCCGCGCTCTAAAGAATCGACCCATTCGTGATATCCAAGGACAATCAAGTCATCTTCAGGCAACGTCTTTGTTTTTTCAGTAATCACTTGTCGAATTTCAGATCTTTCTTCGGCGTTAGTAAGCCTTAGCCCAGAAGCTACACATTGACGCACCGCGTTATCACACTGCGCTCTTGAAAAGATAAATGTTATCGCTGGCAATAACCCCTCTCGGTCCAATTTTTCAATCACATCAGAACGACCAAGCGCCTTTATTGTCGGCGTTATCTGCGCGTTATCGCGCCATTGCTTCTTTCCTTGGCCTCCGCCATATCTGGTCTTCACGCTACGAAGTGATTCCTTCTCTAGCCTCAAAATTTCCGGATTTACCTTTGTGTTGGCCGAAAATAGATCCAGCAATCGATTTCCAAAGAGCACATGTTGGTATAACGGGACCGGGCGGATTTCACTGACAATCACTTTCATCTCACCGCGAACTGTTTGGAGCCAATCACCGAATTCCTCTGCGTTTGAAACTGTTGCCGAGAGCGCAGCGACTTGAATGCTTTCAGGCAAGTGAATCAAGATTTCTTCCCAAACGGCACCGCGAAAACGATCTGCTAAATAATGAACTTCATCCATCACAACAAAACGCAGATCCGAGAGGGTTTTGGATGAGGAATAAATCATATTCCGCAAGACTTCGGTAGTCATGATTACGATGGGGGCTTCAGAATTAATACTCGTGTCCCCTGTTAATAATCCGACGTTGCTTTCTCCGTACATTGCGCATAAATCTTGATACTTCTGATTAGAGAGCGCCTTTATTGGCGTTGTGTAAAAGCACTTCTTTCCAGTGGTGATTGCTAGATGCGCGGCAAATTCGCCGACAATAGTTTTACCTGCTCCCGTAGGTGCCGCTACTAAGACAGATTTACCGCTCTCTAGGGCATGGCAACCTTGGATTTGAAATGAATCGATCTCGAATGGGTACCTAGCAATGAATGCGCTAGTAGCTGAGTGCGCACCTTTAACCTTAGCTTGAGCAAATCTCTCCGAAGGAGTCAACATTAAACTGCACCACAAGCACGTACGTTGCATTTTCCGACAGCGGAAATAATGAAAATCAATACCTTTTTAACCGTCATTATTGACAGATCGTTTTCGTCTCGACTTATCAACTAAGAGAGCGATTCCGCCTGCCGCCAAATAAAGGATTGTTAGTGGAACGGCTAGGAAAAACATTGTGATTGGATCTCCTGTTGGTGTGGCGAGGGCAGAGAATAAAGTGATAGCAAATATCGCATAGCGCCATGGTTTTAAGATCGAGTGGCCACTTAATATACGAGCGAGATTGAGTGATACGAGAAATACCGGAAGTTCAAAAGCGATTCCAAAGACGAATATCAATTGCATAACAAAACTAAGATAGTCATCGAATTTCACTAAATTGGATAGCGAAGTGGGAGTAAAGCTTAGAAGGACATCAACTGCTATGGGCAGAACTAGATAACCAGCAAATACCCCTATTGCGAAAAAAGGAACAGCGAATAGCACGAAAAAAATAGAATTTCGTTTCTCTCTCTTATGCAATCCGGGTGCAATGAAGGCCCAAAGTTGATACAGCCAAACAGGTGAAGCGATTAGAACTCCTAAAATTATTGAGAGTTTGAATTTGAGATCGATTGGACCCAAAACACCATTTATATAGAGAACCCCGCAGGTATTTGAGCCGGAATCTGTCGCCTGTTGGAGATCACATATTGGCGCCGCTAACCTATTTATTATGTTGTCGTAAAGAAACCAGCCAACAAAGCTAGATAAACCAATAGCTAGAGCAGACTTGAAAAGGCGCTTGCGCAATTCATTAAAGTGAGAGAGCAATGGCATCGCTCTAGCCGAATCTCTCTTCATTTGATTTCCAACCAGATATCGTAAAAATTACGAGTCGGACTTTGTAGCGTCGCCTTTGTCGTCTTTGTCGCTTTTGTCGTTGCCATCCTTCATCTCGCTCTTAAATATTTTCAGCGATTTTGCAATCGATTTAGCTGAATCAGGCAACTTCTTAGCACCGAATAAAAGAACGAACACAACTGCAACTATGACGAAATGCCAACCTTCAAGTCCGCGTAGCATCTTCTCTTCCTCGCTTCTGTTAGATCCTTGATAGAGCCTGATAATGCTGGTTCAAATACTAGTTCCAAATCTGCTCCCTAGCCCAAATTAACTGCAGGAACCCTCCCGAATAACCCTATTTCCCCAGATAAACCTTTTGGATGGCCTGTACTCGAGAAGTAATATCGTTCGCAAGTTCAAGGGGTTCTTTTACTGAGATCCCTCCGCCAAAGCCAAGAACAGTGCGCACTAGCCAATCCGAATCCACAGGATTGAGTTTCACAAGAAGCTCTTCGCTTCCAGAAACTTCTTCAATATTTTTAATAATTGCTCGATTGTCCTCGACGAAATTCCTTGCACTTTTATTGATTAGAATTACCGCACCTTCCTGTTCCAAGATTAGATCTCTTTGGCCTGGCGCTCCACTAACATCGGAATTTCCAAGCAGTTCACAACTGATAATACGATCTAAACGAAATGTTCTGTCCGCGTTGGAGGTTTGACACCAGGCGTTCAAGTACGTGGCTTGATTGGCTCGATAAATTTCGAGCGGAAATATTATTCTCTCAGTCCGTTCATCTTTGTTCCCGCTTAGATAGACAATACGAAGGGTCGATGATTTAGAAATCGCTCTCTCTAAATCTTGCAAGAACGGACTATCGTCAAAATCCTGCACCACCACGAATGGATTTTCAAATTGTAGGCTTGAAAGCAATTTTGTCTGTAGTTCTTCGATTTCATTACGCAGTGCATCGCTCCTCATAGATTTAAGCAAATCAAGAGATACCAGAATAGATACCATCTCACTTCTTCCCATTTTGCGTGGCCGCTTAAAACTTTGTGGATCTGAAACTGTCACATATCCATCTTCGTAGTACATATCGATTAGTTCCAGAGGTGTATATCCAGGTAAGCCACACATATGTATAAGAACGAGATCCTGATTAATCTGTTTCTCTGTTACTCCAAAAACATTGGCTAATTCAGTTATCGAAATCCCTTGGTGCTCCAAGAGATAGGGAACGAGATCTAATGCACGAGCTGTTCGTTCTAGGGCTGATTCATTCACTTGACCACACCTCCAAGCAACACAAGCAGCGCGTTTTGTAACGATACCGGTTCGATGATTTTGATATTAGTTTCATACCAGATTAGTTCTCGCAAGAATGTAATCTCATTTTCATAACTCAATTCGAAAGTTTCGTACTCACCATCTTGTTCTATAAACGTGCCCCTATTACGGAGTATGAGGGCGGAATCCTTTCGGATATTTATCTTTGCGCGGTGCAATACGGCGACATCGCTCTTAGGTAAAAAAGCAGCGGCTTCGAAATTAGTCGGAATCTGGAACTCATTTCTCTTTTTAGAGATATCAATTCCAGAAACCAGCCTCGATAACTTGAAGAGTCGAATCTCCTTTCGATCCAAATCCATCCCGATCAAATACCAAAAACCATTCCAGAAAAGAACTCGATAGGGTTCCAAGTGCCTAATCTTTAAAGTAGTTGAATCGTAAGAAAAGGTCACTTTAGATCGCTGATTTATAGCCGTCGAAAGCTCCTCTAAAACTTGAGTCGGGTTCTCAAAGCGATATTTTATTCGGAAATCAAAATCAACAGCCGCAGGAATACCAAGTGACTGTAATTTACGAATCCCCGATTGTGCGCTGGGGGCAAGTATCGAATCATTCCAATAGTTTGAAGCGATAGAAATAAGTGCCAGTTCCCGTCCGGTCAATTCTGGAACAACTAATTCATATGATTTCCGTGGGATTCGATAGCCCGGCTCATCCTCAAAAAAAACATCCAAATCCCCTACTTCGATCTCAATTCCGAGTGATCTGAGGTCATCTTTATCCCGTTCGAACATCCGTTCCTTGGCTTCCTGTGTACCTTTATAGCCAGCGACGTTCTCGAGAATCTCGGACTTCGTTAAGTATCTTTTAGTCGCCAGAAGAGCCAATGTGAGATTAATTAGGCGCTCTGTTTTGTTGTCTGACACAAGAAAACCCTAGTGGTTTGATAACCTACGTGCATTAATAACTAGGTGAAGAGTCGAGAACTCTTTCGATTTCAATTGGAGAACTATGGGTAGCTTACGTTTAAGTGGATTAACGGGTAACAAGCGGTTAATTATCACGGTCGTCTTATCGACAACCTTACTCTTGACCTCTTGCACATTAGACGGCGGGACTGGCAGCGGAAATAAGGAGCAATCAATGGCAAGCAGTGAACGTGAATACCTCTCGGTTTCAGATAACGCTGGTGCAGAACCGACAATAGGACAACCCGTTGGAACCGCACCTACAGCTCTTGTAACAAAAGATATTCTCGTTGGTAGCGGAGCCGAGGTTCTGCCAACATCAACGTTAACTGTTCACTATGTTCTTATCTCTTGGAAGACCGGAAAGGTACTTCAATCTTCTTGGACTGGGCAGCCAGCAATATTTCCACTCAGTGGCGTAATAAAAGGATGGCAAGAAGGAATGCCTGGGATGAAGGTGGGCGGTCGACGCTTACTCGTCATCCCGCCAGATTTGGCATACGGTCCATCGGGTTCCGGACCAATCGGTCCAAATGAAACACTTGCATTTGTTGTTGATGTTGTAAACGTAAATTAAAAAACGTTAACTTTCAGCCTCGCTCGTTCCATAGGCGCCTTTGGACGGTCTGCGGCGACGAGCAGGGGCAATGGTATTTGGCGCAAGACGTCTAGCCATAATCAAAAATGCAGTGTGTCCGATCATTCTATGTTGTGGTCGAACTGCAAGACCTTCATGATGCCAACCACGAACAATAGTTTCAGTACTTTCGGGTTCTGTGAAATTTCCAGATGATTTTATCGCTTCGGCCGTCTGAGAAAGTTGAGTCGTGGTTGCGACATATGCAATAAAGACTCCCCCAGGTACAAGTACTTCGCCAGCCATTTGAACGCATTCCCAAGGCGCCAACATATCTAGAACTACTCGGTCATACATCTGGGCATGTCCAAATTCTTGAACTGCCCCAAGTTGTAGATTCCAATTAACAGGTTTTACTCCAAAAAAATTATTTATATTCTTTTCGGCAATAGTTGCGAACTCTTCACGTTTTTCAAATGAATCTAAGCTACCTTGCTCTCCAATCGCCCGTAATAGTGAGATTGATAGTGCGCCTGAGCCAACACCAGCTTCCAAAACTCGAGAACCAGGTGCTATGTCCGCGAAGCCCAAAATCATTGCGGCATCCTTCGGATAAACAATCGTTGCACCGCGAGGCATCGCTAAAACATAATCGGCTAGTAGGGGTTTGAAAGCCAAAAATTTCAAACCACCAGTGGTTTCTACTACAGACCCTTCCGGCAGACCGATAACCTCGTTATGAACGAGCCATCCGTTATGTGTGTGCCACTCTTGATTTAATTGCAGGGTAATTGTGTGCATCTTGCCTTTAGCGTCAGTCAATTGAACCCGATCGCCAACTTTGAAATTGCGATCAATTGAATTCATTGGGAAATCCTAGTGGAGAGCGAAGAGATCTTCGACGCTCATACCCTTGAGAGATTTAACGACTACGACTTGCTCATCCCCCACTATCTCAATTAAATGTGGAATCGCGACAACTTTCGCACCACTGGCTCGACCGCTAGCGACTCCGGTTCCCGAGTCTTCAAGAATTAAACATTGCGAAATATCCAAACCGAAAAAGGCTGCGGCTTTTAGATAACATTCCGAATTCGGTTTCGGTTCAATTACATCATCACTCGAAATTAGAAGTTCGAGATACTTGCCCCCTAAAACACGAGAAGTCGCTTCTAACATCTGTCTAGGACTGGCTGAAACCAAGGCAAGTTTTATTCCATTTTCAGAGAGCGCCTTTAAAAGTTCTAAAGCCCCTGGCATAAAAGTGATCCGTTTTTCAAAGTCAGAACTCACCATAGAAATTAAGGATTCAATAAAGAATTGTGGATTATTTTGACCATTAACTTTCGCTGACATGTAATTGCCGGTCTTTTGTATCGGACCACCAATGCATTTCATCTGATCTTCAGAAGTCCAGACATAATCAAACTGTGCCATCAGTTTCACTTCGTTTTCAAACCAAAGTGGTTCACTGTCAATTAACGTGCCATCCATATCGAAGAAAACTGCTTTAGGTCTCATGTCGCGTTAAAATATTTAGCTTCTGGGTGGTGGAGCACGATTGCAGAGGTTGATTGTTCTGGGTGGAGTTGGAATTCTTCACTGAGTTCTACGCCGATGCGTTCTGGTTCGAGTAAATCACAGAGTTGACGTTGTTGTTCAAGGTCAGGACAAGCTGGATAGCCGAAGGAGTAACGTGAGCCCCGGTAGCCTTGATCCAAAATTTCAGCAATATTCTTTGAGTCTTCTTTCGAAAAGCCCAACTCCTCACGGATGCGACCATGCCAATGTTCAGCAAGCGCCTCTGTTAATTGAACGGAAAGGCCATGCAACTCTAGATATTCGCGGTATTCATTCGCGGCGAATAATTTTGATGTCGCTTCGCTGACGCTCTGACCCATTGTTACTACGTGAAAAGCAACTGTATCTATCTCGCCGGAATCTTTACTGCGGAAGAAATCGCTCAAACATAATCTGCGATCTCGACTCTGTCTTGGGAATGTGAAGCGAGTGCGCTCCTTGCCTTTTTCTGCACCTTCATGATGGAGAATTACTAAATCATTTCCTTCGCTGTAACAGGGGAAATAGCCATAAACAACTGCGGCATTTAACCAACCGTTTGATTGCACATCGTTGAGTAGGGCACGCAATCTTGGTTTTCCCTCACTTTCAACCATCGCTTCGTATTCTCCGCGTCTACCTTGCAGACCCCATTGACCAACAAAAAGAGCGCGTTCATCTAGCGCTCCCAGGTATGAGGCGAGAGGGATGCCCTTAACAATTCGAGAGCCATAGAACGGAGGTTTAGGAAGATCGTTATCCGAAAGAACGTCACTTCTATTTGTATCAAGATTTGGTTCGCGATTTGCTCGCGTATTTGGTGTCCTGCGTTCGCGGAGCGGAGGCAGGGTAACCGAAGTATCACCACGCTTAATTGCCATCATAGAATCCATAAGATTCAATCCTTCGAAGGCATCCTTCGCATAGCGGACAGTTCCATCAAATTCTCCAGCAAGATCCTGTTCCACAAAACTCCGGGTAAGCGCGGCACCACCAAGAATAATCGGCCACCTGGTTGCCAAACCGCGCGAGGTTAGTTCTTCTAAGTTCTCTCTCATAATTACCGTCGATTTAACCAAGAGCCCTGACATCCCAATTACATCCACATCGGACTCGGTTGCAGAATCAATAATCTGGTTAACAGTTTGTTTGATCCCGATATTTACCGTGGTGTAACCGTTATTCGAAAGAATTATGTCAACGAGATTTTTCCCAATATCGTGCACATCCCCTTTAACGGTTGCAAGCAATATTTTCCCTTTACCTGCGTCATCACTCTTCTCCATGTGAGGTTCTAGGAAGGCAACAGCGCTCTTCATCACTTCGGCAGATTGCAGAACGAATGGGAGTTGCATCTGTCCACTTCCAAAGAGCTCTCCCACTTTCTTCATGCCGGTCAGTAGATGCTCATTTATAATCACGAGAGGTTTTATCCCATTTGTCATAGCCTCTTTGAGATCAATTTCGAGTCCAATTTTCTCACCATCAATTATCCGTCGTTCAAGTCTTTCGATTAATGGAAGCGCCGCGAGCTCTGCAGCCCTAGTTAATTTCGAAGATTTAGTCTCGACACCATCAAATAGTTCTAGGTAAATTGAGAGTGGGTCATAAGTGCAATTACCGCTCTCATCGAATTTGCGACGGTCGTAAACCAAGTCGAGGGCAATTTCCAACTCTTCAGGTTTGATTCGCGCGATAGGTGTAATTTTTGATGGGTGCACGATAGCGGAATCCAGACCAGCTTTCACGGCCTCTGCAAGGAATACCGAGTTCAAAACGATTCGCGCCGCCGGATTCAAGCCGAAGGAAACATTGGATACGCCTAAAGTTGTTTGAACCTCTGGATACTTTGCTTTTAATTCAGCGATTGCATTTAGCGTTTCGATTCCATCTCGCCTGGTCTCTTCTTGTCCGGTTGCTATCGGGAAGGTAAGACAGTCAATCAAAATATCGCTAGTTAACATCCCCCAATTCTTTGTTAAATCTTCAATCAGGCGCGATGCGACCGCAATCTTCCACTCTTGGGTTCGAGCCTGGCCAGTTTCATCGATTGTTAAAGCAACAACAGCAGCGCCATGCTCTTTCACCAGTGGCATTATTTTCGCGAATCTAGAAGTGGGTCCATCTCCATCTTCGTAGTTCACTGAGTTAATAACTGAACGTCCGCCTAAATGTTCAAGTCCTGCCTTCAAAACTGCGGGTTCAGTAGAATCTAAAACGATCGGAAGCGTTGAACTTGTTGCTAACCTAGATGCAAGTTCATGCATATCAGCAACACCATCTCGTCCAACATAATCTACTGAAAGATCAAGCATGTGAGCGCCATCGCGAATTTGGTCGCGCGCTATTTCAATACAGTTCTGCCAATCTTCGGCCAATAGCGCATCTCGAAAAGCGCGTGAGCCATTTGCATTGGCCCGCTCTCCGATTGACATGTAAGTTAAATCTTGTCTGAATGGAACGAATTGATAGAGCGAGGAAGCTCCGATCTCTCGAGCGATATTGCGTTTTACAATTGGATGTCTATCTAATTTGGTAACAACTGCCTTCATATGTTCGGGCGTAGTACCGCAACAACCACCCACAAGAGTCAAGCCATATGATTTAACGAAATCTGCCAAGTAATCCGCAAGTTCAATTGGACCCAACGGGTAAGTTGCGCCTTTAGGTCCCAATTGTGGAAGTCCCGCATTGGGCATAACTGAAATCCCGATTGAACTATTTTTAGCTAGAACTCTTAAATGTTCGCTCATTTCGGCTGGACCAGTTGCGCAATTCAATCCGATTAAATCTATTTCAAGCGGCTCTAAGGCGTTTAGCGCAGCCCCTATCTCCGAACCTAACAACATCGTTCCAGTTGCTTCCACAGTTACTTGGGCGATCAAAACAATATCGCGATCGCATTTCGCAATGGCTTCGCGACCGCCATTTATTGCGGCCTTGGCTTGCAAAAGATCTTGAGTAGTTTCGATTAGTAGCGCATCAACTCCGCTATCAAGAAGCCCCTTAGAAGCTGTGTAATAGGCCTCTTTCAATTTCACATATTCGGTATGCGCTAAAGTGGGAAGTTTGGTACCGGGACCAAGAGAGCCAAGAACCCAGCGCGGCCTTTCATCATTACTAAATTCCTCAGCGACTTCCTTAGCAAGCTTGCCACCGGCATAGGCAAGTTCATAAATACGATCTTCGATTCCATATTCTGCAAGATTTGCCCAATTAGCACCAAAAGTATTTGTTTCGATGGCATCCACGCCAACTTCTAAATATCTACGATGAACTGATTTAACTAATTCAGGCTGAGATACGTTAAGAATCTCGTTACAGCCTTCATGGCCTTGAAAATCCTCAAGAGATGGGTTTGCTTCCTGCAACATGGTTCCCATAGCGCCGTCAGCAATAATCACACGCTCTAACATTGCGCTACGAAGTGAGGATGGAATCTTCATTAAGGAGAAGGTTACCTTAGAGCGCTAGGCCTAAAGCCGCATCGATGAATCTAGATAGCTCACCAACACTGCCTCCGATTTCACCGCTTTCGGTTAGATCAGCCCAATTATCTAGCGCTAGTAAAGCCTTTGGTGTATCCAAATTATTGGAAAGATGTGCTGCTATTGCTTGAATCACTTTTTCAGTATGCGCCACTTCAATTCGGGCCAGAGCGCTTCGGATCTTTGCAACACGTGCTTCTGAAGTAATCAAGGTTTTTTCAAGCCACATGCGATCAGCAGAATAGCCTTCACTCAAAAGCGCATGTCTGATAACCATAGGGTCTATTCCGGATTTGAGTAAACTAGAAACCAATACGAGATTACCTTTGCTCTTGCTCATCTTTTCGCCATCTAAGCCGACCATCCCAGCATGCACATAAGCGGATGCAAATTCGGTACCAGTTAAAGCGCGACCTATTGCAGCGCTCATAAAATGGTGAGGAAATATTAAATCGCTGCCACCACCCTGAAGATCAATAGCGAAAGCACTCTGAATATCGCTCTCAAGATAATTTTTTCCAATTAGATTTTCAAGGGCAATTACTGAGCATTGCACATGCCAACCTGGCCGACCGAAGCCCATCTTGGAGTTCCAACCTGGTTCATTTTCTTTATTGGCAACCCAGACGATTGGATCTAGAGCGCTCTCTTTACCTGGCGTACTTGGATCGCCGCCACGTTCAGCAAAGATCCGAGTCGCATCATCCATCTGAATGGTCAGGTGTGGAAGATATTTTGCGATCCGGAAATAAATACTCCCATTTAGTTCATAGGTAAACCCATCGGCAACTAATTTCTCAATCGCCTCTATTATTGAACCCATTGCATTTGTTACTGCTACATAATCCTTAGGGGGTAGAACACGTAGCGCAGCCATATCGCTCTCAAAGAGTGCTATTTGCGAATCCCCCAACTCTTCCCAAGATTGATTATCGCGCTTAGCTCGCTCAAATAGCGGATCATCAATATCTGTTATGTTCTCAACGAAGTCAACTTTTCGCCCAGTCAATTGCAAATATCGATTGATTAGGTCGAAAGTTAAATAAGTTGCGGCGTGCCCTAAATGAGTAGCATCATAAGGAGTAATCCCACAGACATACATCCGAAATGGTTCTCCCGAGGGCTCGCTATTGAAGGTTCCAGACGTGGTTTTTATTCGCAAACTTGGCAACGATAAATCAGTGCGAGGAACACTTACCGCGGGCCAGTTAGTCACGCGCCTATCGTAGATTAGAAATTCGAGTATTTCTTAATATGGTGGCCATGGGATTGCAGGCCAATCGTTGTTCGGGAGCGGAAATCTAGCCTCCGTTAAAAGATTTCGAATTCTTGCGAGCAGAGCCTCTACCTCTGCCTCGGTTAACAGAGTTTGTAAATAATGGAGATCCAAATCAGCAAGGAGCTGGTTTATCTGCGCGATCTCATTGGGCACCAGTGAGGTATCAGCGAATTGCCAAATAACCGTGCGAAGTTTATTCTCTTCGTGAAAAGAAACTCCATGATCACACCCATATATATTCTTATCGCTGCTGATCAAAATGTGCCCAAATTTACGGTCTGCATTATTGATTACGACATCGAAAAGCGCCATATTTCTCAATTCTGATGAATTCGCTTGCGCAATTGCGACGACATCCTTCGTCTCATCAATCTCGATCCAAAGTTGTACTGCCCCGGTTCCAAATGGACCCTCTCGCAAAACAGTTTTTGGAACTAAATCAAAGCCACCAATCTCACTTATGTAATATGCCGCAACCTCGCGGGAGGCTAAATTCCCATCTGGAAAATCCCACAATGGCCGTTCGCCAGAGATGGGTTTGTAAATAACTTGTACGCCATCGGCTAGCTTGCACAGAAGCGAGGCGTTAGATGCATCAACCAGACGACCTAAAATTTCCAGATCGCTCTCTTCAAAATTTCTATCTTCGGTAACCATTAGCCCTCGGACATAAGTGACCTGTTGCATCGATTGGCAAACCACAGAATGGACAGACTTGGCGGCCGGATTTCACGATTATCTCGGCGCGATCGCAGAATCCTTTCACCTGATTAAGGCGCACAGTTAAGCGCAATAAATCAGGTGGGTCATCAATATCCGCAAGATCATCATCATCTGAAATCAATTCGGTAAATTCACCTTCAGCAATTGATTGAATCTCAATATTAACTCGCAGCGAATCTGGGTCCCAAGATATTCCCATGACCCCAGCTTTGAACTCTTCATCGATCGGAAATTCCAAACCTTCATTATCAATCACTGGTGCCAAACCCAACTCATCTAGGCTGGCCAGTTTGCTTCTCCGAACTTCCGTGAGCAATTCGCGAAGTCTTTCACCTAACGCAACAACTTGAGATTTTTCAACGGCAACCGTGGTGATTCCTACACTTGAGCGCACCTGGATGTAAAAAGCGCGTTCTCCAGGAGAGCCAACTGTTCCGACTATAAATCTTGTGGCGTCATCGTGTTCAAAAACTACCCGTTCATTCATCTTGTCTTTGCCCCACTGTCGCCACCTAAATTAATCTTCTGCGAATCTCTATCTGGTAAATCTTCATCGCGCAAATGCTTAGTGCTATTCATTATCTTTAAGCTAACTCGATTGTCGGAAATCTCTAGAATGGTTATGGATGCTGGATCTATGCTTAATCGTTGAAAAGAATCAAGAGGCAGGCCTATGAATCCCGCGATGATTGCCTTTATTACATCGCCATGTGAACAAATCAGTATTTCGGTTCCAGGATGAGCAACGCTTTGAATGCTCTCCATCGCTCGAGTCTGCATTTCCATAAAGCTTTCACCATTCGGGAAGCGGACCAAACTTGGTCTATTTTGAATAACTTTCCAGAGTTTATTCCGAGCCAGAGTTACTAACTTCTTACCTGACCAATCACCATATTCCATTTCAATAACGCCATCCAGATTTTCAATTTTCGCGCCCTTAGTATTTGCAAGCAAAGGTTTAAGTGTTTCTAAACATCTTGGCAACGGGCTGCTGTAAATCGAATCGAATTTCCTACTCTTTAATTCGCTCGCAACTGATATTGATTGTTTGACCCCAATTTTGGAGAGCGAAACCTTAAAGTCCCTGCCAGCTAGTATGGCTTTTGCGTTTGCAGTCGAATGTCCATGTCTAACTAGATAAATCACTGCTGGTTTATTGGCGCGCACACGGGCAAGGTTACCGATTAATTGAAGAGCGACTTGCTAGGGTGTCGACATGGATATGCGAATTCTCGGGAATTCAGGCCTTCGGGTCTCACGACTGGCCCTCGGAACTATGACTTGGGGTCGCGATACCGATGAACATGAAGCTGCAGATCAATTAAAAACATTCCTGGAGGCCGGTGGAAATTTAATCGATACGGCTGCAATGTATGGCGATGGCGACAGCGAGCGTGTTATTGGCGGATTTATTGGGACCTTGGCGAAACGTGAGGATTTAATATTAGCCACGAAGGCCGGTATCTCTTTCAATTCCGGCGAGCGAAGTGTGAATAACTCTCGAACAAATCTTTTAAGTGATCTCGATAGGTCCCTCTCTAGGCTTGGCGTCGATTACATAGATTTATGGCAAATCCATACTTGGGATTCGATGGTCCCATTAGAAGAAACACTTTCAGCTATAGACCAAGCCGTGTCGTCAGGACGCGTTCGTTACGTTGGGGTTTCTAATTTTTCGGGTTGGCAGTTAGCCAGGTCGGCTACTCTTCAAAATCCACTCTTTGGTAAGGCACCAATAATTTCTAGCCAAGTTGAGTATTCACTTTTGAATCGTGGAATTGAAGCCGAAATTATTCCTGCTGCAATTGAAATGAGCGTGGGAATTCTCGCTTGGTCACCACTTGGCCGTGGCGTATTAACCGGTAAATACCGAAGCGGTTCACCATCAGATTCAAGAGGCGCTAGTCCACACTTCAGTGGATTTATCGCGCCATACCTGGACGAACGTTCTCGTAAGATCGTTGAAGCCGTATGTGTTGCAAGTGAAGGACTCGGTTATTCACCTTTGGAAGTTGCACTCTCCTGGGTTCGCGAAGGGTATGGCGTAACCAGCGCAATAATTGGAGCAAGGACCGCTGCACAATTACGTGGAATATTAACAGTTGAAGAAATAACGCTTCCTGATCAGGTTAGAGCAGCGCTCGATGAAATCTCAGCGGACGCTTAATTAACTATTCTGTAGAAATTCATTTAGGACTTTAACCCCGAAACGAAGGCCATCTATCGGTATTCGCTCATCTACACCATGAAAAAGTGCAAAGAAATCGAGATCAGATGGGAGTCTTACTGGGCTAAATCCATAACCAATAATTCCCAAATCTGAAAGCGCCTTGTTATCCGTTCCACCACTCATTAAATAGGGAACCGGAATACCTTCAGGATCATATTTTGCTATCGCAGCTTTCATCGCATCAACTAGCGGCCCTTCGAAATCAACTTCTAAGGCTTTATCTCTTACAAGAACTTCAACTTCAATCTCATCTCCTGCTAATTTTTTGACAGTATTAATTAGATCATCTTCAAATCCTGGAAGGAAACGTCCGTCGACAACTGCAGTTGCATGTTGCGGAATGACATTAGCTTTGTAACCCGCGTTTAACATGGTCGGATTCGAGGTGTTTTGAATTGTTGCCCCCATCATGCGAGCTGCGCCGCCTATATGTTTCAACAACGGCCGTACATTTGCCGGGTCGTACTTCTCTCCAGTCAGCTCAGCTATTTTTGACCAAAACTTACGACCAGTCTTCGTTTCAACTTGAGGCCACTCATATGAACCGATTCGAGCAACCGCTGCGGCTAATTTGCTAATTGAATTCTTAGGATTAATAAATGAACCGTGTCCCGCTTCTCCTGAAGCTTTCAACTGCAACCAATTAATCCCCTTTTGGGCACTTTCAATGAAATAAAGTCGGTGTCCCCCAGTTATTGTTACGGAAAAACCACCAACTTCAGAGATAGCTTCACTGTAGCCCTCAAAAATTTCTGGGCGGTTCTTTACGAGATAGCGCGAGCCATATTCACTCCCCGCCTCTTCATCAGCAAAGAAAACGAGAAGAATATTTCTTGGAGGCTGGTAATTAGAGCGTTTCCATGCGCGCACCGTCGCAAGAATCATGGCGTCCATATCTTTCATATCGACTGCGCCACGACCCCATAAATAGCCATCTTTAATCTCTCCACCAAATGGGTCTAAGGTCCAATCGTCAGCACTCGCTGGTACTACGTCTAGGTGTCCATGCACGACAAGGCCAGGTCGATCTTGATCCACTCCCACAATTTTTGCTACAACATTTACACGATTTTCTCCAGTGACAATTAGCTCTGAATCTATTCCTACTTCGGCGAGCTTCTTGGCAACATAATCCGCCATTGATCTCTCATCGCCAACTCCGTCACCAAAATTAACGCTCGGGATCCGAATCATTTCCTGGCAGATTGAAATACATTCCTCTTCCAACAGAGCAATATCAATTGGGCCTGCAATAGCCATATTTTCCGTCTTTGACATAGGTCCTATCTTGCCTCAATTGTGACGAGGCGCGTGCGATTGGTATCGTTGCGCCACTCAATGATTTCCATCGGTCCGGGTGGCGGAATTGGCAGACGCGCTAGCTTGAGGTGTTAGTTCCCGCAAGGGATTAGGGGTTCAAGTCCCCTCTCGGACACGAGAAGTAAAATCGCAACTCGTTAAACCACACAATGAATGAGTTAACCAAAGGGAGAAAAATGCAGTCAAAGGGATACGCAGTTCTAGAAGCATCAAAGGCCTTAGTTCCATTTACTTTTTCTAGGCGTGAATTGCGACCAGGAGATGTTTCACTGCGGATTAAATATGCAGGAATTTGCCATTCAGATATCCATCAAGTCCGCGAAGAGTGGGGGCCAGCAATATTTCCTATGGTGCCAGGTCATGAAATCGCCGGCGTTGTAACAGAAATTGGAAGTTCGGTCACAAAGTTTCAAGTAGGCGATCGCATAGGTGTTGGTGTCTTCATAGATTCTTGCCGTAAATGTGACTCATGCAAATCAGGACTTGAGCAATACTGCATCGAGGGAATGACCGGTACTTACAATGGTTACGAACGCGATGGCAAAACAGTTGCACAAGGCGGATACTCCGATACTTTTATAGTCGATCAAGATTACGCCGTAACTATTCCCGCAAATTTAGATATGGCTGGAGTCGCGCCACTTCTATGCGCAGGTATAACGCTCTATTCACCACTTAAGAATTGGGGAGCCGGAAAAGGTAAGAAGGTCGGAATCATTGGGCTTGGCGGGCTTGGGCACATGGGAGTTAAATTCTCAGTCGCTCTTGGCGCTCACACAACCGTCTTTTCGCATTCTCCTTCTAAAGAGGCGGATGCAAAGAAGATGGGAGCGCATGATTTCGTCGTAACAAAGGATCCAGCAACTTTGGCAGCAATGGCAAAAGATTTCGATTTGATTCTAAATACAGTTTCTGCGGATATGGATTTGACGCCATTCCTAGAACGTTTGAAATTGGATGGAACATTAGTATTGATCGGTTTGCCGGGCAAACCATATGAAATAAATACACCAACGCTTCTAGCTCAGCGCCGCTCTCTTGCAGGTTCAATGATTGGTGGAATTTCACAGACCCAAGAAATGCTCAACTTCTGCGGTGAACACAATATTGTGAGCGATGTTGAAGTAATCGAACCTTCATATATAAATGAGGCTTACGAACGGACCGTAAAAAGCGATGTGAAGTATCGCTTTGTAATTGATGCCAAGAAGTTCTAAATTCGCTAGTTAAAGTTATGTAGTAACGCTGCAATCATTGGGGCAAGGAATAGTGCTGGTAGGAGATTTCCTACCGGCACTTGCTTTATTTTGAGCATGCGAAAACCTATTCCAAGGAGCAGAATTCCACCGGTAACGGTCATCGCTAATATTTGATAATCCGGTAACACTGCGCCAAGAACTAGTCCAACACTGGTCCAGGCAAATTGATAAATCCCAACAGGCAGTGCCGATACTGCAACTCCCCAACCTAAAGTTGCCGCAAATGCGATTGAGGTGACGCCGTCAAGAATGCTCTTAAGAACTAATAAATCAATCCCCGCGCCCGTGCCATCACTAATTGAACCGAGTATTGCCATTGGGCCAATTACGAATAAAAGTGATGCTGATACAAAGCCATCAACGAATGGGCTAGAACCATTCGGATCAAATCGATTTTTCAAACTGATGCCAACAACTTCCAGCCGCTTCTCAATCGCAAGAGCGTTTCCAATTAGTGCACCCAACAGAAGCGAAGCAAGAACCGCAAGAATTGCCCAGCCTTTCGGAAGCGCCCCTACAAAATCTTTGTTCCACAAATGACGAATGGCATCTGCGGCAGCCAATAACGTTACAAAGCCGAGGGCTGTTGTGATCAGCTCTCGAGTTTCTTCTTTAAATTTCGAACCCGCAAAAATACCTATCCCTGAACCAACAAGTATTGCAAGAACATTAATTATTGTTCCAAGACCCGTAAACATCTGCTTAAACCTCCGGTCGAATCGGTAGACTCTAACAGTGAATTTAAGAGGCGCTGGCGAGAAAATTACTCACTTCCTGAAACCGGCACGAACAATCCCGATCACGCCCTGGACAGCAAAAAACCGTTGGGCTTTAACCCCACGGATTGGTGTTGTTTTGTTTTTGGGATTAGCGCTATTCGGTCTAGGTGAATCACTTCTAATTCAATCAACAATTGGAAACTCCCCCTGGGTTGTATTGGCCGAAGGTCTGTCGCTTCAAACTGGACTTACGATCGGAGAAAGTACCGCCCTGGTTTCAATCTGCGTTCTTGCGCTCTGGTGGCCATTACGAGAGAAACCCGGTCTTGGAACTCTAAGCAATATTGCGGTTATTGCGGTATTCATTCAGATTGGTGTTGACCATGTGCCAGAGGTTCGTGACTTTCTGTTTCTGCAGATTCTCTACGTTTTAATCGGAATTGGTTTAGTTGGTGCAGGCTCGGCTCTATATATAACTTGTGGAATGGGAGCTGGACCTAGAGACGGACTTATGACATCTATTCACCGACATACCGGGATCAGAATCTCAAGAGCAAGGCTTAGCGTTGAGATAACTGTTCTCATCATTGGAAAATTGCTAGGAGGATCGCTCGGCATCGGGACTGCAATGTTCGCCCTCTTCATTGGTAATTCAATTGCAACGAACTTGGGCTTGGTCTCTAAAATTTCCAATCGATTGCGCTAACACCTAATTTTATAAGCTTGGCGTTGGCTTCGCTAAAGGGCTTAGAACCGAAGAAACCACGATAAGCCGAGAGTGGACTTGGATGGACTCCGATTATCAAATTTTCTGCAGGAATTAGCGGTGCAAGCTCCCGTGCGCTCTTCCCCCATAAAATAAAAACGACTGGCCGTTGCGAAAGAAATTTAATTACCGCTTCAGTAAAAATCTCCCAACCAATATTCGCATGCGCCTGACTTAAATGCGGTGTGGTTGTAAGAACTCGATTCAAAAGAAATACTCCCCGATTTTGTAAAAGTGAAAGATTTCCAGTGCTGGGAATTACACCAACATCTTCGGATAACTCTTTAAAAATATTTTTAAGAGTGGGCGGAAATTTCTTGACATCGCTTGGAACGCTAAAAGCCAAACCCATTGCGTGTTCTGGTGTTGGATATGGGTCTTGGCCCAGAATCACTACCTTGATAGATTCAATAGGAATCTCGAAGGCTTTAAAAATTAAACCATCCTCTGGAATACGCAATTTGGGAAGATCAATTCTAGACAAAAGGCGTTTTGAGTCCGGAATAGCTTCCTGCCATTGCGAGGGCAGTTTTTCGTAAAGCATTCAGTCAGTTCTAACTGATTGCGTTTGCTGTAAAACGATTATTTGTCACAGCAACGTTGATTGGCATCTCATAGGCAGTAGTCAAATTCTCCGAAGTGACGACTCCACCTATTGCGCCACTTGCAACAATATTTCCTGATTTCAACAAGAGCGCATGGGTTGAGCCAGCAGGAATTTCTTCGATGTGATGTGTAATCATGAGCGTTGCAGGTGAATATGGATCAGATGCGAGGGCATCAAAGCGGCGAAGCAAGTCTTCACGACCACCTAAATCCAAACCAGCGGCCGGCTCGTCAAGCAAAAGAATTTCTGGATCGGCCATTAATGATCTCGCGATAAGCGTTCGCTTCTTCTCACCTTCGCTTAGAGTAAAGAACTTTCGCTCCGCTAATTCGCGAACCCCGAGAGTTGTTAAAAGTCCTTGAGCTCTAGATTCATCCCAAAGTTCATATGCTTCTTGCCATCTACCTAACATTGCGTACGCTGCAGTTAAAACCACATCCAAAACTTTTTCATCTTCAGGAAATTGGTTCACCAGAGTTGATCCCATGAAACCGATTCTGGGGCGAAGCTCAAATACATCTACAGCGCCTAATTTCGATCCGAGAATATGGACGGTGCCAGTAGTTGGGTGAATCTGACTAGAACAGAGTGAGAAGAGCGTCGATTTTCCGGCGCCATTGGGTCCAAGAATTACCCATCGTTCATTCTCATTAACTTGCCAATCAATTGGACCAAGAATAGTTTTACCGTCACGAACAACAGTTACATTCTCTATTTGCAGAACCTGAGCCACAGGCGTAAAGATACCTGTATCGGGAGCAAGTTAATGCGCCGAACCGCTAATCTAGGACCATGAGCCAAGAAAAATTAGAACACACTGGCCTAATACTAATTTCTGGAATCGATGCTCCGGGAGTTACTCAAGCCCTTTTTGCTTGCTTAGAACCCTTCGCCATAACAATTTTAGATATTGAGCAAGTTGTAATAAGAGGGCGTTTGATCCTTACGGCATTGATTTCTCTCGATCCGGCCCACGAATCTGCAATCGAGAAAGATCTCTTAGAGAGAACCAATCAACTCGGTTTGGATTTGGCTATTGATTTTACGGATGAATCGAAGCGAGATGTAAAAAGCTCAAACTTGCATATTGTGGCGCTATCGCAAAAGCTATTGCCATCTGGAGTAGCCGCTCTCGCCACAAAGATTGCAGAGCAAGGCGGGAATATCGACCGAATTCATCGCACCGCCTCTTATCCTCTAACGGCAATCGAATTTGAAGTTACTCTCGAATCAAATGAGAACGACCTTAAAATTATTCAACGCGAACTTGCGGAAATAGCTCGCGCGAATGGGATTGATATTGCAGTTGAGCAAAGTGGGCTTACCAGACGTGCGAAAAGAATTGTCTTACTCGATATGGATTCAACGCTTATTCAACAGGAAGTAATAGATTTAATTGCGTCTAGATATGGCGTTGGAGATCAAGTTTCCGCCATTACCGATTCTGCGATGCGAGGTGAATTAGATTTCGTCAGTTCACTAAGCGCCCGCGTTGCACTTTTAACTGGTGCTGATGTGGCAATTCTTGATGAAGTTAAAGCTGAGATAACTCTTACCCCAGGGGCTCGAACTTTGATTCGCACACTGCACCGCCTGGGCCATAAGGTCGGCGTTGTTTCTGGTGGTTTTCTAAATGTAATCGAGCCTCTATTAAAAGAACTGAATATTGATTTCTACCGTGCGAATACCTTAGAAACCTCCGGTGGAAAGTTAACCGGAAAATTAACTGGAGCGGTTATTGATCGAGCTGCAAAAGCAGATGCCCTGCGGGAATTCGCCGCTAAAGAAGGGGTTGCTCTCTCTCAGACAATTGCAATCGGTGATGGTGCTAACGACCTGGGGATGCTTGAGATTGCGGGACTAGGAATTGCTTTCAACGCGAAACCAGCCGTTCAGGCGGCAGCAGATAGCTCCATAACTTCACCGTATCTAGACTCCGTTTTATATCTGATGGGAATTACGCGCAAAGAGATTGAAAGTGTGGACCTCGAAAGCTAATTGCTAAAGACGGCAGGCGTGAATGTCAGTTACCAGAATCCCTCTAGCACCAACCGACCACAACTCATCCATGATTCTATTTATGTCAGAACGTTTAACCATTGCTCGAACTGCGCTCCAGTCTGATTTCTGAAGTGGCGAAATAGTTGGTGATTCGATTCCAGGAGTCAACGCACAGGCGCGTTCCAGGTCAACACTTTTAACATCGTAGTCAACCAAGACGTATTGCCGAGCAATAACAACACCACTTAATCTACGTGCCAGTGTGTCGATAACTGGAAGTTGGGTTGAGCCGTTACGCGTGATCAGAATCGCTTCACTCTGCAGAAGAACATCACCGAATATCGCTAGGCCCGCAGCCCGCAGCGTTCCACCGGTCGAAACTACGTCAGCAATCGCATCTGCAACGCCAAGTCGAATAGCACTTTCGACAGCACCATCCAATCGAACAATAGCGGCCTTCATATTTTTACCAGCCAAATAGTTTTGGAGTAATCCAGGATAAGCGGTAGCAATTCTTTTGCCTGCTAGATCTACCTCACGAAATTTCTTCTCTAAAGGCCCAGCAAATCTGAAAGTACTCTTTCCGAAATCGAGTGGCAAAATTTCTGAGGCATCAGCCCCAGAGTCCAGCAATAAGTCTCTTCCTGTTATTCCTGCTTCAAGTTCGCCGCTTCCAACATAGACCGCAATATCTCTCGGTCGTAAATAATAAAATTCCACATCATTATCGGGATCGATAAATACCAAATCTCGAAGGTCTGTACGTTGGCGATATCCTGCCTCTTTAAGCATTAACGCAGAACTTTCCGCGAGTGAACCCTTATTCGGTACGGCAATCTTGAGCGTCACTGTTTTCCTATCTATAGCTTCTTGTAAACATCATCTAATTTAATTCCGCGAGCAATCATTAGTACCTGAAGATGGTAAAGCAATTGGCTTATCTCAAGTGCAAGCTCATCATCACTTTGGTACTCCGCTGCTATCCATACCTCGCCCGCCTCTTCAATAATCTTCTTACCGATCGCGTGGATTCCTGAATCCAACTCCTTGACCGTACGAGAATCAGTAGGTTTAGCCAAAGCTAATTGATTCAACTCTTCCCACAACGAGTCAAAGTTTTTCATACCCAAATTTTAACCTATTTAGCACCAACCAAGTTCACTAATTAGAACGTGCAGCTGTCCGAAGCAATTCCACCATTTCACCAGGATTATCTGCCTTGAATACCGCGCTTCCTGCAACAAAGGTGTCAGCACCAGCTGCGCTAGCTACAGCAATAGTTTCAAGCGAAATTCCGCCGTCAACTTGAAGCCAGATCTTCCCGAAATATTTACGATCAATCTCCGCCCGAGCCTGTGAAACCTTGGACATCATGTCCGCCATAAAACTCTGTCCGCCAAATCCAGGTTCCACGGTCATGATCAGAACCATATCAATTTCACTCATTATGGGAGCCAGGAGTTCGAAAGGCGTATCAGGTTTCAAAGCGATCCCAACCCGAGAACCTTCACTCGCAATCATGGCGATAGTTTCATGAGGTCTTTTACTAGCTTCTAAATGGAAGGTAACACTTGCCGCGCCACACTTAGCGTACAAATGGGCCTGCTCATCTGGATCAGCAATCATTAAATGCACATCGACCGGGATTGAAGTTTCCGAAATAATCTTACGAGATTCCTCTAACGAGAATGTCTTATTGGGAACAAAAATATTGTCCATTACATCGAGGTGTAAGAGGTCGGAAGTATCAGAAATTCTTTTAATCTCTGAAGCGAGATTATTGCGGTCGGCATTGAGAATACTTGGGCAAATCCGGATCACAGTTCCGCCCTTTCCACTTTAGCGACCCTTAACTATACTTAAAAATAAAGGAGAATTACTTTGCTTTTTGGAGCAACGCCATAAACATAGAATCTGAGCCATCAATATGAGTCCACAACTGAAGAGTTCCATCATCGTTAACCCCGGTTTTACCTACAGGTGAGAATTCCGAAATATTTAGAATCTGCAGATCCTTGTGACGGTACTGAGCATCCAGTACTTGACCCTTAGTTTCAGCCAATAACGGTGAACACGTGGCGAAAGCGATAATGCCACCTGGATTCAACATCTCATAAGCAGAATCAATCAACTCTCGTTGCAGTGGCAGTAATTCCTTAAGATCACTTAACGTCCTGCGCCATCTGGCTTCTGGTCTCCGACGTAGCGCTCCAAGTCCTGAGCATGGTGCATCTATAAGAATACGATCAAACTTCTTTCCGAAACTTGCATAGTTCCGACCATCAAGAGAAATAATCTTAGATCTCGGAATAACTCGGGCAACTAATTCTGCTCGATGCTCGCTTGGTTCATTTGCAAGGAAGTCATAAGAATCAGCACTTTGATCAAGTAAATTATTCAAGAGTGCAGCCTTTCCACCAGGTCCGGCACATAAGTCCAACCAATGTTCTGAGGCTGCATCCTTCGTAGCAAAAAATATCTCAGAAATTAATTGTGAACCCATATCTTGAATGCCGGCTCGCTTATCCTTGATTGCGGGGTATTCATTCGGTAAATGATCCGATAGAACTGCGAAAGTTCCTAGTTCTAATTTCGTGCCACCGACTGCAAGAATCTCAGCGACTGTCGATTTTCCAGGCCACGCAACGATGTGCGGTGCGACTGGAACATTGTTTATCTTTAGGAGTTCGGTTACGGCGCCCCAGTCTCTCAATTGATCGAAGTAGGCAGAAATAATCCATGTTGGATGCGAGTGGAGAACTGCAAGTTTCTCTAGGCTCGAAACAGTTGAATCCGCTTCTAGCCGATCGTAAATCTCTAAATCTGCGGAGATTGAACGAAGAATTGCATTTACATAACTCGCTTTCGATTCACCAGCGACTGCCCGAGCTACTTCCACTGTTTCACCAACGGCCGCATGTATCGGAACACGCATTTCAAAAATTTGGTGGATTCCTAGTCGGAGAAGATCGATTATCTTCTCATCAAGTTCAATAAAGGATCTATCTGCTTTTTTCGAGATTGCGTAATCATGTTTACCTTGCATACGTAGAGTTCCATATGCGAGCTCCGTAACAAATGCACGATCCCTCAACTCAAGATCTGAATTATCAAGAAGTTCTGGTAACCGAAGGTTTGCATAAGCACCGCCACGATTGACCTGAGTGATTAAATCGTAGGCTAAAAGCCTTGCGGCGCCGGGTTTTGGTTTAGAAAATCCTTTACTACTCAAACTTCGATCCTTGAATCAAACGCGCTCCGCGCGCAAAATCCGCACCGCTCATTCGCTTTTTTCCTGCAGGGATTACTTCATTAATCTGAACAATGCTATCTGCTGTTCGAACCAGTAGATCTCCTCCGACAACTTCAATATCTCCAGGGCTTATTAAAGAGTTCGGCGCTAGAACCTCACTTAAACCAAAGAGAGATATGCGCTCACCTTCAAACACGCTCCAAATACCTGGGTTATCCGATAGGGCTCGGTCCTGTCGAAGAATTGTTTCCGTAGGACTAGACCAATCAATGCGGGCCATATCTTTCGAAATCTTTGGGGCAAGCGTTACCCCGTTAAGTGGTTGGGGAGAGGGTCTGGTTTTACCTATTGTAGAAACAACTTCGAGTATGTCAGGTGCGGCCAACTTGCCCAACTTATCCAACAAGTAGGGAGTCGTATCTGTTGGTGACATGTTTAATTCTTTCGAAAGATAAACCGGTCCCGTATCCATTCCTTTATCCAACTTGAAGATTGAGTATCCGGTGCTAGTTTCGCCATTTAGAATCGCCCATTGCACAGGAGCGGCCCCACGGAGTTTAGGAAGTATTGAAAAATGCAAATTAATCCAACCAAATCTTGGACCGTGCAATAGTTCTACTGGAATCAAGCGACCGTATGCACAAGTAATAATAAGTTGTGGCTGAGCTGAGAGTAAATGTCGATTCAGCTCCGAGGTATCCGCCGGTTTCGCGACATCTAAGCCTTTCTCCTGCGCCCATTTTGCTAAATCATTTGCCTCAATCTTTTTGCCACGACCCGCTGGCTTATCGGGGTTAGTAATGATTGAACCCAACGTGTGTTCACTCGCGAGAACCGCCTCAATAATTGGAATAGAAACAAGCGAAGAAGAAGCTACAGATATCTGCATTCTAAATCGCCAAACCTTTAGTTGAATGCGGACTAAATTTGATGATCGGTGAGTTGCCAAGTGCTGTGGCTTCGCCAAACCACTCCGAGTTGCGGATATCAGCCATTGCTAATTTCCGCTCCGATGTTAAAAGACGATCGATAAAGACAATTCCATTCAAATGGTCGGTCTCGTGTTGCAGTACTCGTGCTAGAAGTTCAGTACCTTCAATAGTTACTGGCTCACCGTGCATGTTGAAACCTTTTGCCACCGCTCGAAAAGCGCGCGGGGTTTCATAGACTAAACCGGGAAAACTTAAGCAACCCTCTTCCCCCTCTTGCAATTCTTCGGAAAGATCTAGGGTTGGATTGATTAGATGTCCATCGCCCTCGTCAATATCCCAAACAAAAACTTGTAGTGAAACTCCAATTTGTGGTGCAGCTAGACCCGCCCCAGGAGCTTCATGCATGGTTTCAATCAAGTCTGAAACTAAATTCCGGAGTTCTTTGTCGAAAGTAGTCACTAACCCCGCCGGCGTTGTAAGAACAGGGTCTCCGAATAAGCGAATTGGTTGAACAGGCACGACCTAATTCTAAGGCCGCTAATAGTATTTTGCCTAAATTGAAAATGGATCCATCCGAAGCTGCAATGGCGAGAGCGCTTTTATTCCGCGATATCGCGACAAATCACGGAAGAATTCAGAGAATTCCTCTGAACGCGCAATCTCACTTCGTAGTACCAGTTTTGATGTTTGATTAGCCAATCCTTTTTCTAGTGGATTTCCGATAACAGAAATCGCAGTAAAGAGTTCGTTCTCTTCAAGCGAACGTGCAAGTGTGCGGATTGCGGCACTCTCCCCCACTAGCGTTGCCAATCTGGTAAATGGTGGCAAGTTTGAACTTTGCCGTTCTTGAATTTCATCTAAACATAATCGGTAAGGGTCATTTCGCAACAAACCTTGGGAAATTGGATTTGTAGATGGAAGATCTAGGTGAATGGCTGATCCTTCACTTTTAGCTACCCGATTTATATTTTCGAAAATAACTCGTCTCGCAAATTCAAGACTTCGCAGATCGACGCGATTAGTTAAATTTTCTAGGGACATCAATACAACTGCAGAATAAGTACCGACTGGTTCACATCCATAACTAGAAATTACCAAGAGGTGTTCGACGCTGTCGGGAAGAAAATCTAGCCGAGCGACACCTTTACTCATTAGAACTCTCGTTCCAGGTACTGCCTTACCGATTTCTTCCGCGTATCTAGTAGACCCCTTACTTATAGCCCTGATGATGTTCCCGTTGCACCTCGAGCATTGCCAATTTTTAAATTCCTCATCGCATAAGAAGCATTTCGGATAACTGATTTTTGTAGGTATATATAATTTTCCGCCACAACCACATTTGGCTTGATTGCGGCATTTTTGGCATCCCATGGCAGTCACATAACCAGTTTCTGCCATTGCGACCAAAACGCTTCCGTGTTTCAACCCATTCTTAATCACAGAGATATCCGATACGGTCGAATCTGCAAAATATATCGGAACCTTTTTACTCTGAGAATCGGCTCCTTCGCGCTTTGCTTTTATCCATCCTAATTCGGATAACCTAACTATTTCTAGGGTAGGACTCGCGCTAAGGAAATGGAGTGAGAAATCATCGCTTCGTAACATCGCTATATCCCTAACATTCCACGTTGGAAATCTCTTCTCATACATGGAATCATCGCCATCATTTAATATCAAGATTGTTGAATTCGGTGAAAGCGGTGTGAATATTGCACTTCGAGTTCCTAGTATTAACTTTGGTTGATCAAATCTGGTCTTTAGGTAATTTTCATACCGTAACGATTTCGTCTCGGATGAAGTCAGAATAATTGGGGTTACATTTAGATTGGCGCTGGTAATTTGAGAAACATCTCGTTGATCTGGAACTATCACGAGCAACTGTTCCGAGCCTGTAAGGCTACTTAAAATTTCATTTATCTTATGAGCAAGACCATCACTGCTATTTGTTATGGTCAATTCATGCTTCCGCTCTAAAATCTCTCCATCAGCCTTTGGAAGCTCCCGTCCAAGAAATGCTCTCTCCGCACCAGCCATTCGCATCGGAATAGCGCTCCGAATAACATCCCAGGGTTTGCAGGCATAACGTTCACACGTAAGCGCAATGATTTCAATTAGTTCATCAGTTAATAATGGGATGGGTGAAATCAACTTTAAAATCGGTTTCAACTTTGCTAACTCTAAATCTGATGGATTTCGGCTCACAACGTAACCGAAACACTCATTTGGTCCAAATTGCACTTTGACGAAAACACCAGGTTGAATTAGTTCTGATATCTCTTCCGGAACCAAATAATCAAAAAAATCTGGAAGATGAAATATCCCAGTGTCGACGCAGATTTGTACTGTAGGTGAATCCGTTGCAATCGCAACTCTCTTGGCTACCCGTTGCGCCTTTAGACGCAGTGGCTTTACCTCAGCCACCTACATTTACCTAGATGCCGCTTCTTTGAGTGCAGCTGCTCGATCTGTTCGCTCCCAAGTGAAGTTCGGAAGTTCACGACCAAAATGTCCATATGAAGCAGTCTCTGCATATATTGGGCGCAACAAATCCAAATCACGGATAATCGCAGCTGGTCGAAGATCAAATGTGGCCATAACTGCATCCGCAATCTTTGCTGTGGCAATTGTTTCTGTACCAAAGGTTTCAACAAAAAGACCCACTGGTTGTGCTTTACCAATCGCATAAGCAACTTGAACTTCACAACGAGTTGCTAATCCAGCGGCAACGACGTTCTTGGCTATCCAGCGCAATGCATATGCGGCGCTACGATCAACTTTGGATGGGTCCTTGCCTGAAAATGCACCACCACCATGCCGAGCCATGCCACCATATGTATCAACGATGATTTTGCGCCCTGTAAGTCCAGCATCTCCCATCGGGCCACCGATAACAAAACGTCCCGTTGGATTAATTAATATTCGCACATCTGAAGTATCGATATTTAGCCCTGAAATTATTGGATCAATTACCAATCTCTTCAGCTCGGGAGCTAGCGCTTTTTCAAGATCGACGTGAGGGGCGTGCTGAGTGGAAATCACAACAGTATTTAGCGCTACTGCCTTATCGCCAGCATATTCAATTGTTACTTGAGTCTTGCCATCTGGGCGGAGATAATCAACCTCACCTGATTTACGAACTTTTGAAAGTTGTAGTGCAAGTTTATGAGCCATAGAAATCGGTAACGGCATCAATTCAGGGGTGTCATCGCAGGCATAACCAAACATCAGCCCTTGATCGCCAGCACCCTGTAGATCTAATGGATCGGAAGATGATGAAATTCTTTTCTCGAGCGCAGAATCCACACCTTGTGCAATATCACTTGATTGTTGCCCAATTGAGAGTGAAACACCGCAGGAGTTTCCGTCAAAACCTTTTTCTGAAGAGTCATAACCAATACTAAGAACGGTATCTCTAACTATCGACATGACATCGGCGTAACCGTCGGTGGTAACTTCACCAGCAACATGAACTTGGCCTGTTGTTATAAGGGTCTCAACAGCCACACGACTCTTAACGTCTTGCGAAAGTAATGAATCGAGGATCGCATCTGAAATTTGATCTGCCATCTTATCTGGATGGCCTTCGGTGACTGATTCTGAGGTGAAGAGACGTTTGGTCATTGGTTTACCCTAACTTAGTAAGAGCTTGATCTAGTAACAGATCAGCTAGCGTGTCCTTCTCTTGTTGTGCACATTCCAAGACAGCGCCATTGCTATCGATCAATATTCCTGCTGTTTTATCAGATCCAAATATAGAACCGTTGCTTACATCATTTAAAAAGAGCAAGTCAGCGCCTTTACTGCTCATTTTGATTTTCGCCGCAGCGATATCCATCTTCCCGGTTTCGGCTGCAAATGCAATAAGAATTTGTGATGAACGACGCGATTTAGATAACTCAAAAATTAAATCCGGATTAGTTTCCAATTCAATCCGGTTGAAGCTACCCTTCTTTAATTTCTCCGAAGCTACTTCAATCGGACGTGCATCAGCAACCGCAGCAGCCATGAAAAATAAATCGCATTCTGGGAAACGTGAGTTGAGGGCTTCCTGCATCTGCAACGTTGAAGTAACGGATATTGTTTCTATGCCCGCTAGATCAGGCAAGTTTGAATTTGCCGAAATAAGTACTACTTGAGCTCCTCGATTACGAGCTGCTTTGGCAATTGCATAACCTTGCCTACCGCTTGAATGGTTACCGATATAACGAACCGGGTCGATTGCTTCGCGAGTTCCACCTGCAGTAACGAGAATTTTCTTGCCCAAGAGATCGGAATTGAGTTCGGCATAGGTAGAGAGCTCCGAAATTATTCGATTTACTTCTGGATAGCGACCGATTCCAAAATCATCCCCTGTCATGCGTCCTTCATCTGGCTCGATAACTAAATACCCACGCTCACGAAGTACAGCAACGTTCTTCATAGTTGCGGGATTAGCCCACATCTCTGGATGCATCGCAGGAACAAAGACCACCGGCGAAGTTGTTGCACTCAATACATTTGTTAAGAAATCATCGGCTAAACCAGCGGCCACTTTTGCCAATAAATCGGCCGTGGCAGGAGCAACAACAATCAAATTAGCGCTTCGGGCTGCTCTTATATGTGGAACTTCATGAACATTATTCCAAAGGTTCTCAGTTACTGGACGACCGGATAGCGCTTCCCAAGTAGCGGTTCCTACAAAATTAAGACTAGCTCGCGTTGGGATTACTGTAACTCCGAAGCCAATATCTTGAAGGCGTCTTAATAACTCTGCTGATTTGTATGCAGATATCCCACCGCCGACTCCTAGGATTAATTCACGACCCAAGAGTGTCATCGTAATAATTGGTTATCTAAATAATTTAGATTTATTCAGCAACTACTGCTTCAGGAGCAACTGGCTCAAGATTTTCAATTGTGAGTAGACCTTCGTTAATTTCACGAAGTGCAATAGAAAGTGGCTTCTCATGAACATATGTTTCAACTAGAGGCCCTACATATTCCAGAAGACCTTCGCCAAGTTGTGAGTAGTAAGCATTGATCTGACGTGCGCGCTTAGCCGCATAAAGAACCAGGCTGTATTTTGAACCGGCGGCCTCTAATAAATTATCAATCGGTGGGTTTGTGATTCCATCCATGGTTGTCATAACGAGCCTTTCTCTAATTCATACGAAATTAAACGATTTGGTGCAATTCTTATTTGTCTTTACCTGAGCCGATTGGCTCGTGAAGTCGCTAAGGATAGCAGTGCTAAGGCCACTTCCTCGACCTGGTGATTTATCAGGACCTCATCGAACTCCCCCGCACAAGCCATCTCTTCCTCAGCCAGTGCTAATCGCGCAGCCCTGCGTTCAATTGAGTCAGTTCCTCTGCTGGTTAAGCGTTCAACCAGATCTTCCCAGGAAGGTGGCGAGATAAATACTAGAAGCGCTTCGGGCTCAGCCCTTCTTATCTGTCTTGCTCCCGCTATCTCGATTTCAAGCAATACATGTTTTCCCAAATTACGGGCGCTTTCAACGGCGCCCTTAAGGGTTCCATACCTAGCACCTGCAAATTGGGCCCATTCAAGAAATTCATTGTTCGCTATCAACTGATCAAATTTTTCTTCGGTAATGAAATGGTAATCGTGTCCATCACGTTCATTTTCACGGGGTTCACGAGTAGTAACGGACGTACTTACCCATACCGCTGGATGGTTTCGAAGATACGCAGTAATAGTGCTCTTGCCAACCCCACCAGGACCAGACATAACAATTAGCGCGCCTTGGTTTACAGGAACTTTATTCAAGATCATCTCACTTCTTAATCTCTGCAATTGATGTCTTCCTAAGCCGCCAATTCTACGGGTATCTGATATCCCTGCCTTCGACATAATCGTGAACGCCCGACGCGGGCCGATTCCCGGAGCGGCATCGAGTAATTCGCTAACGCGCATCCGTTGGATCGATTGCCTACCGTCATTTATGACTTCAAAAATTCCAATCTCACCGCTCGTGAGCGCGGCCTTAATCTCAGCACGTTCACGTCTAGATGCAACTGCTTTCTCACCAGCCGCTTTTCGCTCTTGCGGGGAGAGATCAGGTGGTCTATTTCCCATTTGTTATTTCAGACTATCCAAAATCCTTGCAGCACCATCACTCATTTGCGTTAAAGATATCTTTGCTAAATCCGTAATCGGTCTACCAATCACCAAATAGTTTGCGCCCTCAGCGATTGCTTCAACAGGGTTCATGGTTCGCTTCTGATCCCCTTGATCTTCACCCGCTGGTCGCACTCCTGGAGTAATTATTTCAATCTCAGGGCCTACAGCGTTTCGGATTTCGCGCGCTTCAAATGGTGAACAAACAATGGAACGTGCACCGCTATTTTTAGCCAAGAGGGCTAGTCCGATAGCACTCTCTTTTGCTCCTTTTGCATAACCGATTTCTGATACATCTTCATCTGAAAGTGAGGTCAGAATTGTTACGGCGGTAATAGAAACTTGTGGAGCGGCGCTACTAGCGGCTCGAATCATTTCGGTGCCACCACTCGCGTGAACAGTGAGAAACTTTGGTCCAGAATCCTTGACCGAAGCAACAGCCCCTGCGACGGTGTTTGGGATGTCGTGAAGTTTCAAATCTAAGAACACCTGAAATTCTCCGGAGCTTTTCAAATCATTTAACCCCTTTGTGCCGAACTTCAGGAAAAATTCCAAGCCAATTTTGTAAATCGAGATTGACGAATTTGTTGCAGAGATCCAATTCTTAGCTGTATCTAAATCTTGGGTATCGAGGGCCAAAATTATCGGCGACTTAGCGCTCATAGGTTTACCTCCTTCCGATGTGCATAGCCAACCGCTTCTCGAAGCGAATCAAAGCCATGAGCAATCAATTCATTCTGCAATTCTTCCTTAATTTTAATGACCGCAGTTGGGTTACCAAATGTTGCGGTTCCTACTGATACCGCCGAAGCTCCTGCGAGAATGAGTTCGAGGGCGTCTCGACCAGATGCAACTCCACCCATTCCAAGAATTTTTACATTTGGCAAGGCTTCGTGCACTTGATAAATCGCCCTTACTGCGATTGGTCTAATCGCTGGCCCAGATAGACCACCAGTTTTTCCTGCTAATTTAGGCCGCATCGTATTGATATCTATAACCATTCCAAGAACGGTATTGATTAACGCAAGAGCATCAGCACCAGCGGCCACAACTTCTTCCGCTATCTCGACGATGCTCGTAACATCCGGTGTTAACTTCGCGATAATCGGAAGATCACCACCAATATTTCTTCGCACGGCTTCGATCGCTGCTCTTGCAGTGGCCGGTTGGCAGGCGAAAACTTGCCCACGATTTTCAACATTGGGGCACGAGATGTTTACTTCCAAAGCAGAGATCCCTTGCACTGCTCGCAATTTGCGCGCAAGAATTGCGTAATCTTCAACGCTCTCGCCTGCGATACTCACAACTATTCGTGCACCTTGCTCGCGCAACCAAGGAATATCTTTCTCTAAAAACAAATCGATCCCTGGTCCTTGTAAACCAATTGAGTTAAGCATGCCACTTGGAGTTTCTGCCATTCTTGGAGTGGCTCTGCCAGATCTCGCCTTAAGCATTATTGACTTCGTAACTACAGCCCCAAGTTCAGTAAGGTCGAAGAACTGAGCTAATTCTTTTCCAGAGCCTGCGCAACCGCTTGCTGTAAATATTGGATTTTCGAACTCGGCCTGCCCCAAACTCGTGCGGAAATTAAACATCAATTCGCTCCCCATGTTCCTTCGGGGATCTGACGCTTTGAACTCCAAATCACGCTGGAACCATCGACAACTGGTCCATCGATGCACGAGCGCAGCATACGAATTTCACCATCCTCGCCCCTAATAGGCAACACGCAAGTCATACAAACACCAATTCCGCAAGCCATTGCTTCCTCAACCGCGCATTGGTGCACAACACCTAATTCTGCTGCAATCTGATTTATCGCTTCCAACATTCCCATTGGTCCGCAGGAATAAATAATATCTATCTGATTTGTTTCGATAATTCCAGGTAGGACATCCGTTACCTTCCCAGTGATCCCCGTTGTTCCATCTTCCGTGGTGATGGTCAAGCTGCTCACTGAGCGCTTTCCATCTAACGGCGCATAGATCTTCATTGCCGTACTTGCACCCAGAACCATGTCGACACGACATCCACGGTTCTTCAATACTTCAGATAAGCCGAAGAGGGGGGCGCTGCCATAACCGCCACCGACAAGAAGTGCGCGAATAGGTTCTGTTGGAATACCAAATGCAGTACCGAGCGGTGCAATCAAATCAACTTTGAAGCCCACGCTTTGATTAGTGAGCCAGGTACTTCCTGCACCATGTGGCGCAACAACAATCTCTAAGAGTCCACCGTTGGTACCTCGGTCAAAGGCGCGATAAATAGCGAAAGCCCGACGTAAAACCATTGAGCTGCTTTCACCGCCAACCGCAATCGCAACAAAGTTTCCCGGCTTCGCAAATTTAGCTAACTCCCCCACTGCAAAAACCATGTGGTGATAAGCGCCAACCTTCTTGTTGCTCACAATTTCAGCAATAACCTGGCTAGCGTTCTTATTTATCCCCATCATTCGCTTATCGCCAACCACTCTTGAATGGAATTAATACCAAAACTCTTGCCTTGTAACTCAGAAATTCCAGCGACTGCTGCTTTAAAGCCTGCAATCGTCGTTATACAAGGAACTCCACGTTGTATCGCCGCTGTGCGAATCATCCAACCATCAAACCTGGTTCCACGACCCAACGGAGTGTTTATTACTAATCCAACTACACCTTCAGTAATTAAATCGACTGCGGTGAACTCTCCATTTGCTCCTCGTCCCTGTGAATGCTTACGAACAACTTCGGAGCTAACGCCATTCTCGAGCAAATATTGATAAGTCCCTTGGGTAGTAAATAACTTGAAACCTAGTTCCGAAAGAGTTCGCGCCGGTTCTAACGCTGATTTTTTATCCCGTTCGGATAGCGACAGAAACACCGATCCTGATAGCGGTAGTGCTCCAAACGCTGCGGTCTGACTTTTTGCATATGCTTCTCCGAAAGTTTTTGCGATGCCCATCACTTCACCTGTTGAACGCATCTCAGGTCCTAGAACTGAATCAACTCCAGTTCCATCATCTCTTCGAAATCTATTCCACGGAAGTACCGCCTCCTTTACAGAAATTCCTTTTGGAATTCCATCACCAGAATTTGGTAATAAACCGAGCTCTCTAAGTTCTGAAATCTTTTTTCCAGTAGCGATAAGAGCAGCACACTTTGCAAGTGGATTGCCAGTTGCTTTACTGACAAATGGCACGGTTCTTGATGCGCGTGGATTAGCTTCCAATACGAACAACTTTTCACTGTCACTGGAATTATTAACAACCGCAAATTGAATATTAATAAGTCCACGAACGCCGATGCCACGAGCAAGTTTCTCAGTCGCACCACGTATCTCTTGACGCAGCGCACTTCCAATTGAGTAACTAGGCAAGACACAAGCTGAATCACCTGAATGCACACCCGCCTCTTCTATATGCTCCATAACTCCAGCCAAATACAGTTCCTCGCCATCAAATAACGCATCAACATCTATTTCAATCGCGTCATCAAGAAACTTATCAATCAACACCGGATGATTGGGTGTTATCTCTGTTGCTTTCTGGATAAAGCCCGCTAGCGACTCATCATCATAGACAATTTCCATTCCCCGTCCACCGAGCACGAATGAAGGTCGCACTAGAACTGGGTAGGTAATTCGATGAGCGATTGCAACCGCTTCTTCGAAAGTATCGGCCATCCCAAAGGTTGGCGCATCTAAGGAATTGATTTCAAGCAACTCGCCAAATTGTCCGCGATCTTCAGCCAAGTCAATAGCATCAGGTGAGGTACCTAAAATTGTTACACCTGCATCTTGCAAACCACGTGCTAAGCCCAGTGGGGTTTGCCCACCAAGTTGAGCAATGACTCCTATTACTGGGCCAGCTAACTCTTCTGCGTAAATGACTTCAAGAACATCTTCAAGTGTAAGTGGCTCAAAATAAAGACGATCCGAAGTGTCGTAATCAGTGGAGACAGTCTCTGGATTGCAATTAATCATGATCGTTTCGAACCCCGCCTCCTTAAGCGCGAATGCGGCATGCACACATGAATAGTCAAACTCAACCCCTTGGCCAATACGGTTTGGTCCACTACCCAAGATAATAACTGCGGGTTTGGTTCGAGAAATAACTTCGCTCTCTAAATCGTAACTTGAATAATGGTATGGCGTGTGCGCTTCAAATTCTGCCGCGCAAGTATCAACAGTTTTAAATACCGGACGCAATCCAATTCGATAGCGTGTTGCCGCGATATCGGCTCGGGTTTGACCGGTTAATTCAGATATTTGGGCATCTGAAAAACCGTAGCTCTTAGCAATCCGTAACAACTCATCGGTTAGCGAGGGCTCCGATTTAATCTGATGGGCTATGTCATTGATAGCAACTATTTGCGCCAGAAACCAAGGATCAACTTTAGTAGCTGCAAAAACTTCATCGACGCTAGCGCCCAAATAGAGTCCAAGTTGGATTTGTTGCAATCGGTGTTCGGTTGGAATCGCCATTGCGGAAAGCAAATATTCCTTACTCACCCCAGCCGTATTCCAATGGAAACTCGTGCCCTTTTTCTCTACTGACCGCAGAGCCTTCTGTAACGCTTCGGGAAATGAGCGCCCGATAGCCATCGCTTCACCAACGCTCTTCATTGTGGTTGTTAATTTAGTATCTGCCTCTGGAAATTTTTCGAAAGCAAATCTAGGAACCTTCACAACAATATAATCCAAAGTCGGCTCAAAAGAAGCTGGCGTAGATTTCGTAATATCATTCTGGATTTCGTCTAGCGCATATCCAATAGCCAACTTTGTAGCGATCTTTGCGATTGGAAATCCTGTCGCCTTAGAAGCTAAAGCTGAAGATCTAGATACCCGTGGATTCATCTCGATAACGATAATTCGACCGTCAGCTGGGTTTACTGCAAATTGAATATTGCAACCACCCGTGGCTACACCAACCTCACGAATGATTTTAATAGAAAGATCCCGAAGCTTCTGATACTCAACATCCGTCAAGGTAAGTGCCGGAGCAACTGTAATTGAATCTCCAGTGTGAACTCCCATTGGGTCAATATTCTCAATGCTACAAACGATCACGACGTTATCCTTATGATCACGCATAACTTCTAATTCAAATTCTTTCCAGCCGATAATGGACTCTTCGAGAAGTACTTCTGTAGTTGGGCTATGCCGCAAACCAGCCCCAGCAATTAGCTCTAGATCGCTCTGATCATATGCAATTCCAGACCCAAGACCGCCCATAGTGAACGAAGGTCTTACTACGACTGGATAGTTCAAAGTTTGAGCACCGGCAATGCATTCACTCATCGTGTGACAAATAACCGATTTCGCTGAAGAGCCACCAATTTTTTCAACTATCGTTTTAAAAACTTCACGATCTTCACCACGCTTGATTGCTGGAATATCCGCACCAATCAATTTCACACCTAATCGTTCCAACGAACCGCGCTCATAAAGTTCCATCGCTGCATTCAGCGCCGTCTGCCCACCAAGGGTTGCCAGAATCGCATCCGGCTTCTCCTTGATAATTATTTGCTCGATAATCTCAGCAGTGATCGGCTCAATATATGTCGCATCTGCAAACTCTGGATCGGTCATTATTGTTGCAGGATTGGAATTAATTAAAATTACTCGAATTCCTTCACTACGTAAAACTCGGCAAGCTTGGGTACCGGAATAATCAAATTCACAAGCCTGGCCAATAACAATAGGTCCACTACCAATTACAAGAACACTTTTAATGGATTGATCTTTAGGCATTTGATACCCGCGCATTCGCCATCAGCGTTACGAATTGATCGAAGAGATAATTCGCATCATGTGGACCTGCGGCTGCTTCAGGATGGTACTGAACGCTAAATACCGGACTCTCCAATAATTCAAGACCTTCCACTACCCCATCATTTAAAGAGATATGCGAAACGAAACCTGCGCCATAAATAGTATTGAAATTTCCCTCAACTGGTGCAGCAACAGCAAATCCGTGATTGTGCGCAGTTATCTCGACGACACCACTTCTAAGATTCTTTACTGGTTGATTAATTCCACGATGGCCAAAAGGCAATTTATAGGTTTCAAAACCGAGGGCTCGTCCGATAATTTGATGTCCGAAACATATTCCGAAGAGCGGAACGCGGGCCGTCATTATTTCCCGCACTAGCGCGATTGCATCCACCATTGTCGCTGGGTCTCCAGGCCCATTTGAGAGAAAGATTCCATCCGGCTTTAGCGACGCAATTTCTATCATCGTAGAGGTCGCAGGTAACACATGCACTTCTATTCCACGCTCAGACATTGACCTTGGAGTAGCTGCTTTAATTCCCAAATCCAACGCTACAACAGTGAATTTCTTTTCACCGATCGCTGGAACTATATATTGCTCTTGCGTTGAGACGCTATCAGCTAAAAACGATCCAGCCATCTGCGGGGACTTTCGAACTTTAATAATCATCTCTTCTCGAGTTAACTCCGTATTTGAGAAGATTCCCACCCGCATCGATCCTAGATCTCGTAGGTGCCTGGTGATTGCTCGAGTGTCTAACCCTTTGATTCCTACAACGTTATTGGCAATCAAGTCATCTTCAAGAGTTCGCTCTGAACGCCAATTGCTTACAACTGGTGATGGATTTCTTACTACAAAACCACTTACCCAAATCTTCTTTGATTCCTCATCGCTTGAGTTCATTCCAGTATTACCAATATGAGGGGCAGTCATAATCACAACCTGTTTGTGATACGAAGGATCAGTTAGCGTCTCTTGATAACCCGTCATACCCGTTGAGAAAACAGCCTCACCGAAAGTTTCGCCCTCGCAAGCCCAACTTTCTCCTTCAAATACCGTTCCATCATCTAGGACGAGGAAAGCTTTACTCAATTGCTTCCCCCATTCACAATTAGGCCATCGTTCAGTACTTGCTTCCCGTTCAAAAAAGTATGAATAACTTGACTAGGTAATTTCATGCCATCGAACGGTGTGTTTTTACTCTTAGAGCTGAGTCTATTACGGTCAACAATCCATGTCTTATCTGTGTCGATAATTGTTAGATTTGCTTGAGATCCTTTAACGATTTGATTGCCGTGCTTGGAATAACCTGCGATTTTAGCTGGGGTGATAGACATCCGATCTACCAGATCTGACCAGCTCATCAACTTACTCTCAATCATCGCTTTAACTACAACCGAAAGTGCAGTTTCAAGCCCAACCATTCCAAATGCGGCGCTCTGCCATTCACAATCTTTATCTTCAGTTGGATGAGGTGCATGATCGGTGCCAACGATATCTATTGTTCCATCCGCTAAACCTTTGCGTAGCGCAATTACATCTTTTTCGGTACGGAGCGGTGGATTAACTTTGAAAATAGGATCATAATTTTGCACCAATTCATCGGTAAGAAGTAAGTGGTGTGGTGTCACTTCTGCGGTGACGCTAATTCCACGCGATTTTGCGAAGCGAACTAAATCAACTCCGCCCGCCGTCGTTAAATGACAGATATGGAGCCGACTTCCTACATGCTCTGCTAAAAGAATATCTCGCGCAATTATCGCTTCTTCCGCTACTGCTGGCCAACCTGTTAAACCGAGGCGCGCAGAAACAATTCCTTCATTCATCTGCGAGCCAACAGTCAGTGCTGGATCTTGGGCATGTTGCGCAATGATTCCATTGAAAATTTTTACATATTCAAGGGCCCGGCGCATCAACATTGGATCTGAAACACATTTTCCATCATCACTAAATATTCTGACCTTAGCTTTAGAATTTGCCATTGCCCCCAGTTCTGCCAGCGCTTCACCCTTAAGTCCCTGTGTGACCGCGCCAATTGGGAAGACATCACATAGGCCTGCTTCTTGACCCAATCTGTAAACCTGTTCAACTACACCTGCTGTGTCTGCAACCGGGAAAGTATTTGCCATTGCTGAGATTGCGGTGTAACCACCTTTCACCGCCGCGGCACTTCCAGTGGCTACAGTCTCGGAATCTTCTCGCCCAGGTTCACGTAGGTGTGTGTGCAGATCCACAAGTGCTGGAATAAGTAGATTTTTCTTAACATCGATAACTTCACCAACCTTTAAACCGTTCCCAATCTCGGAGATAACTTCGCCATTTATAACAACATCAACGATTTGCCCATCAAGCATCCGGGCATTTCCAATTGTGAATTGCATTTACACACTCACCTCTCCGGCAAGCGCTGCGCCACCAAGTAGTTGATAAAGAACTGCCATCCGTACGAGTACGCCATTTGAAACTTGTGCGAGCACAACTGATTTATGAGAATCTGCACTTTCGGCAGAGATTTCCAATCCGCGATTCATCGGACCAGGGTGCATAACTATCGCGTTCTCCTTCAAAGAATTTAACCTTGCTAAATCTAAGCCATATCCCCGCGAATATTCGCGCTCCGATGGGAAGAATGAATCAGCCATCCGTTCTGATTGCACTCGAAGAACCATTAGTACATCAACGCTATTGATGATGGAATCCAGGTTGTAACTAACATCTACTTTCCAATCGGTAACACCAACTGGTATCAGCGTTGGTGGCGCAATCAGTGTTACATGCGCTCCAAGTTTTGTTAATAACAACACGTTGCTCCGTGCAACCCGTGAGTGCAGAATATCGCCAACGATTCCAACCTTTAGACCATCAAAACTCTCCCGAAACTCTGGAAACCTGCTGCGAATTGTGTAGGCATCTAGAAGTGCTTGAGTTGGATGTTCATGTGTTCCATCTCCGGCATTGATTACGGAAGCGCTTATCCAACCGGAATCTGCGAGGCGTTGAGCCGCACCCGAAGCGCCATGTCGAATTACCACTGCATCCGCGCCCATTGCCTGCAGAGTTTGAGCGGTGTCCTTTAAAGATTCACCTTTGCTGACACTTGAACCTTTCGCTGAAAAATTTATAACATCAGCAGATAAGCGTTTTGCCGCGGATTCAAAGGAAATTCTGGTCCTTGTCGAATCCTCGAAGAAGAGATTTACAACTGTTCGCCCGCGCAACGTAGGAAGTTTTTTCACTGGTCCATCTGATATCTTCGCTAGTTCGCGAGCGGTATTCAATATCTCCAGGGCATCCGCTGCAGTTAAATCGTTTATCGAGAGCAAATGTTTCTTCACTTAGGCACCCGCCACAATCGCAACGCTATCTTCGCCATCGATCTCGCTAAGACGGACCTTCACGGATTCTGTAGCGGCCGTCGGAATATTCTTACCTACGTAGTCCGCTCGAATCGGAAGCTCGCGATGTCCGCGATCTACCAACACAGCTAACTGCACCGTTCTGGGTCTTCCAATTTCACCAAGTGCATCCAAGGCTGCGCGAATAGTGCGTCCCGAAAATAGAACATCGTCTACCAGCACAACGTCTTTACCCTCTATGCCACCGCTAGGAATTAGAGTCGGCAGCAATGGCCGTGGTGGGCGCAACCTAAGATCATCTCTGTGGAGCGTTATATCCAAAGTTCCTACCGGAACTGGCGTTTGAATTTCTCCAAGGAATTGTGCGATTCGTTCGCCAAGAAATGCGCCTCTAGTTGGGATTCCAAGTAAAACAACGTTCTCTAAGCCGCGATTGTGTTCAATGATTTCATGTGCAATGCGCTTTAGTGCTCGGCCAATTTCGCCGGCATCCAGGACTGTAGCCATTTTTTCTCCTTCGCCGCCTCTCTGGACGGATCGTTAAAGGACTTTCTTGCCTCTCGGGCTCGCAAAAGATACCACCTGTGGACAGACAAATCCATCTGCGGCTCCCCGTGCCTATTCTCGCCCAATGATAATAATTCCCGAGCTTTCAATAGAAGAGATTGCCGCATCAATAAAAGCAGTACGTAAGGCCAAAGGTCTGACGCTCCGCGAGGTAGAGGAGAAATCTGGCGGTGTTTGGAAGGCCGTAGTTATCGGTTCATATGAGAGGTGTGACCGCGCCCTATCTGTGAAAAAAGCAATAACTCTCGCAAATTTTTATCAAGTCCCCTTGGATGAACTACTAGGGCTTCGGAAAGATGTGCGGGCTACTCCCAGAGAGAAAATCACATTGGACATACGTGCAACTACCAATCTAGCTCCAAGTGATAGCGAGAGCACAAATATTAGGAATTTTGCCACTCTGATTTGCGCAAAACGTAGAGATTGGAACGGCGAGGTACTTTCAATACGTAACTCCGATTTAACCACCATTGCTCTTCTGCTAAATAAGGATGAGGCAACGTCGTACGATTGGCTCTTAAATCGCGGGTTACTCTTAGCAAAACCCTAAACTAATTAAAGTGCAAAGGATGGTTTTAAGATAACGATTCGACCCAAAACTCCATTGATATATTTTGCAGAGTCATCAGTTGAGAGTTCGGTAGCAATTTCCACCGCTTCAGAGACGGCGATTTGATCGTCTAATCCATCTACCCAGAGCAGTTCAAAGAGTGCAATCCGCAGAATATTGCGATCAATTACAGGCATCCGGTCCATGTCCCAACCTTGGGCATATGTGGTAATAAGTTCATCAATCTTGCTGTGATGTTCCGCTACGCCGACAAGTAATTCCATTACATATTCACCCTGTGAAAGTTCTTCGGGTGGCCGCACCGCGAGAAGATCTAAAGCGCTCGCACCACGGATATCTGCTTCGTAGAGAAAATCTAAAGCACGCTTGCGCGCCTTTCGGCGAGCACTCACTAGTTTGCTCGACCTAGGTATGCGCCTGTACGGGTATCGACTAGGACTTTCTCATCTTGCTTTATAAATAACGGAACTTGAACAGTTATTCCCGTCTCTAGTGTGGCTGGCTTAGTTCCACCTGAAGAACGATCTCCCTGGAGGCCAGGTTCAGTATAAGTAATAGTCAGTTCAACGGATGCTGGTAGATCGATATAAAGCGGATTACCTTCGTGGATAGCAACATTCGCTTCACAATTTTCAAGCATGTAATCTGCAGAATCACCGACAACTGTTGCTGAGATATTCATCTGATCAAAAGTTTTCTGATCCATGAAAACGAAATCATCGCCATCTCGATATAAGAAGGTCATGTCACGCTTCTCGAGAATCGCAACATCTACTTTGACACCAGCGTTAAGGGTGCGATCGATAACTTTCCCGGTAGTCACAGACTTTAATTTGGTTCGAACGAACGCTGGTCCTTTCCCGGGTTTAACGTGCTGGAATTCAACTACGTTCCAGAGCTGACCGTCAATATCTAAACACATGCCGTTCTTCAAATCATTTGTTGTTGCCATTATCAAAATTCCATTTCCAAGAAAGCTTTGGCTGCGATTTGCGCCCGATGCAATGCCTTAAGAATACCTGAAGAGTTTGGGCAGTTTTACTTATCCCAGCTATTTAACCATGCGCGAAATTGCTATCAGCGCAAGGCGATACGAATCTGGACCAAAGCCAGCAATCGTTCCATTGGCCACTCCAGAGATTACCGAGGTATGGCGGAACTCCTCGCGAGACATCGGATTAGAGAGATGAACTTCGATCAGCGGTGCCTTAACCATATCGGCGGCATCGCGAATTGCATATGAATAATGTGTAAATGCAGCTGGGTTGATTATCACCGGCGTGTTCTTATCAGCCGCTTCATGCAACCAGGAGATTATTTCAACTTCGCTATCACTCTGTCTCACATCGCATTCGATATTGAATTCCTTGCCCGCCGAAACAATAAGTTCAGTTAGCGCAGGAAAATCAATATCGCCATATACCTTTGAATCGCGCAGATCTAAGCGACCGAGATTTGGCCCATTCAAAACTAGAATTTTCATAGGGAAATTCTCTCATAGGCGCCTGCTAATTCGTCGCTAGTTATATTCTCTAGCCAGATGGGTTTAGCAACGCCTTCTAAACCAATAAACCTCAAGTTAGCCCCACGTGCCTTCTTATCACTCGACATTAAATCCAAGAGTTTCGGAAATTCTCCGCTCTTGTATGCGATCGGTAGTTCATATTTTAAAAGCAGTTCGCGATGCCTCAACACAACTTCATTTCCAAGTTTCCCGACCAGATTGCTAAGTTCCGCGGCAAAAACTAACCCAATCGAAACCGCTTCACCATGTCGAAGCTTGTAGCTCTCCAATTTTTCAACCGCATGACCAAGAGTGTGACCGTAATTAAGAATTTCACGCAGTCGACTCTCCTTGAAATCGGCGCTAACAACCCTTGCCTTCACATCAATGCTGCGCCAGATTAATTCCGAGATATTCTTCTTAGCATCGTCTGCTAAATCCAAAATAATTGGGTCCGCTATGAAACCAGCCTTTATGACTTCTGCCATTCCCGCATTGAAATCTCTGGCAGGAAGCGATTGCAACAAACTCTCATCGATCGTTACGGATCCTGGTGAATAAAATGATCCGATTAAATTCTTTCCGTGCTCACTATTAATTCCAGTTTTGCCACCAATCGCCGCATCAACCATCCCGGCAAGTGAAGTTGGGATTGCATGCCAAGTGATTCCACGAAGCCAAGTGGCCGCAACAAAACCAGCCAAATCAGTTGTTGCTCCCCCACCAATACCTACTATGGAATCACTTCGAGTTAATCCGAAATCACCGCAAATCTTCCACATCTTCAGGAGGAATTCAGGAGACTTTGCAGCCTCGCCATTGGGGGTGCTAACTATTTCAATTTTCGACTTTAGCTCTTGAAAATTCGCATCCATTTTTAAAAGTGCAACCAGTTCGACTGGCGCAACTATTAACGTTTTTTCGTGGGCTTTTGCAATCTCAACAATCGCATCACGCCATTTACGATCGAAATTTACTGAATATTCGCGCTCTGCTTTAATCGAAATAGATTTCATATCTTAATTCCCAGCGCCGAAATAATTTCTTGAGCAACTTCGATCGGTTTACGATTATCTGTTTTTATCTGAAGTGTTGATAAAGATTCATAGATCGGTCTACGAACTTCCATTAGAGCGAGCCACTGCTGGCGCGGATTAATTGTTAAGAGAGGACGTTCCTTATTGAACCCGACTCTAGGCGCAGCTTGTGAGATTGAAACTTCCAAATAAGCAACAGGTAGGCCACTCTTTTTTAGTAACTCGGAAACCTCGGGATCCAAAACTGATCCGCCACCCAATGCGACCACACCATTCGCCTCTGTTAGCGCTTCGATGACGACTTCTTTTTCGATCGCACGGAATGCCGGCTCGCCATCTTCGGTAAAAATCTCTGAAATCTTCTTGCCACTTCGTTTTTCGACCTCTACATCGGTATCCAAAATTTCACATTGCAATAGCTTTGCGAGTTGCCTTCCAACTGAAGATTTACCCGCTCCTGGCGGGCCAATGAGAACCGCCTTTGGCATTATGCGATTCCGAGATTCTCGATGTAATTCTTAAAGTTGCGTGCAACTTCGCCAACGCTATCGCCACCAAATTTTTCAAGAACTGCATCGGCCAAAACAAGTGCGACCATTGCCTCGGCGACAATCCCTGCGGCGGGAACTGCACAAACATCAGAACGTTGATTAATAGCCTTTGCTGCTTCACCAGTGGCAGTATCGATTGTGTCTAGGGCTTTAGGGACCGTTGAAATAGGTTTCATTGCTGCGCGAACCCGCAAAATTTCTCCGTTAGTGATTCCGCCTTCTGTTCCACCAGCACGATCTGTTCGTCTAACAATTTTTCCAGCAGCGTTCTTCTCAATTTCATCATGTGCAGATGATCCACGTCGCCTTGCAGATTCAAATCCATCACCGAGTTCCACACCCTTAATCGCCTGAATTCCCATTAGCGCAGCTGCAAGTTTGGAATCCAATCGGCGGTCCCAATGAGTGTGGGCACCAAGTCCAACCGGAACGTTAAAAGCCAGAACCTCTACAACTCCGCCTAAGGTGTCGCCATCTTTATGTGCGCTTTCAATCTCTTTAACCATCTCTGCGCTAAGAGATTTATCAGCAGCTCTCACTGGATCTTCATCGACTACTGTGCGGTCTGCATAGGTTGGTAACTTGTAATCCGCTTTCGCCACAGCGCTACCTATAGAAATAACGTGGCTCATAATCTTTATTCCAATAGCTTGATCGAGAAAAGCCCGCGCTACTGCGCCAAGTGCAACACGAGCAGCAGTTTCACGTGCACTAGCTCTCTCTAAGATTGGCCGTGCATCATCGAAGTTATACTTCTGCATTCCGACTAAATCTGCATGTCCGGGCCTAGGTCGAGTTAGTGGTGCATTTCTGGCTAATTCACTTAACTCTTTTTGATCCACTATTTCTGGTGCCATTACCTTCGACCATTTGGGCCATTCTGAATTCCCAATCTGAAGCGATATCGGACCGCCTTGTGATTTTCCGTGTCGGACTCCACCAAGAATCGAAACCACATCAGCTTCAAAAGTCTGTCTAGCCCCACGACCAAAACCTAATCGTCTACGTTGCAAATCTGCATCGATCATCTCTTTGGTAATTTCAATATGTGCGGGCATTCCTTCGAGGATTGCACTAAGTGCAGGTCCATGAGATTCACCAGCGGTTAACCAACGAATCACGGCAACTCCCTTAATTTTCTTTGAAATAATCCGCCACCGCGGATTGCAGGCTCTTATTGTGTCAGATGTTGGATACTTCGCGCTTGAAATAGGGCTATATCGAAGCGAGAAAGCCAAGAAAAATAAATGGCGCGAATGGAATACTGGAACCGAGCCTTCGCAAATAAAGGGATGAAGCGATGCTAAAAATTCCCCCTAATATCCAAGACCATGCAAAAAACACTAACCATTCCAAGAAAACCGGGCTCCAAATCGTCATAACCCAGAACAACTTTAAATCCCCCGAACCTACTCGCCCGCTAAAGATTAGGTGAATCGCGATTAATAGGCACGTGGCAAGGCATACGCTAATTAAAAAAGTTAAACCAAGAAACTCTATATTTAATAGAACCGAGAAGATCGCGAAGAAAAGCAAGCTTCTATTGCTGATAACTCGACGAGTGATATCGCTCTTTGAAATTATGAGAGCAAAGGTTAGGTAACCAAACTGAGCAAATACTTCAAACATTCTGACAATTTAGCGGAGACAGTCTTTCAAATTCCCCACCTGTGGATATCTCTAATCCTTTGAGATATGGGCCAACAACTGTGTCCGCATTGAATCAAAGTCAAAAGTTTGTGCGGAGAAGATCTCTATCTGGAATAGCGCCTGTTCAACTAGCAGATCACGACCACTAATTACGCGACCTCCCAGTTCGGTATATCGATTAACTAAAGCTGTTGGCCAGGGCTTATAAAGACATTCGACCAAAACCCCTTGCGCGCTTTTCAGGTTTTGGATATGAGCATCGAAAGCATTTGCTGGTGTACTTTGAATTATTAGATCATATGAATCTAAGTTTGCAGACATCTCTAGGCGAGTCAATAAAACGTCAGGAGCCGCTTCAGCCATTGCCACTAGCCGATCTGGTGAACGGAGCAGCACATCAATTTCTGCCACCTTAGTGTTTAGTGCACCTGCTGCAGCTCGAGCTGTTCCCCCACCACCTATGATGGCGACTTTCGAATCAGTCGAAACCTCAAGAAGATTAGCGAACGCCAAGCAATCGGTTGATGTCGCGTTCCATTCATTACCTAATCTATACAAAGTGTTTGCAGAATTGATCCTACGAGCAGTCTCACTTACTTCTGTGCAATATCTAATTGCGATCTCTTTAAGTGGCATCGTCAAGGAGAAGCCAGTCCAATTACCTTTCGAGCTCTCTGCATAGAAGTTAGGGAATGTCTCTTCATTGACTTCAACTGCCGTGTAATCCCCAGCAATCCCAAGTATTTCGTAGGCTCTCTTATGGATTTTTGGCGAGAGGGAATGAGTTATGGGCGATCCCAATACCGCAGCTTTAATCATTTAAATTTACCTGCCGCCACATTCTTATTGAACTCCGTATTCCAATTTGAGAATTCTGTGAAATTCTTGGTGAATCGAGTATCACCAGGAGCAACAGTAATGAAATATAACCAATCCCCGCTTGCAGGCTTCAGGCTTGCCGCGATTGCGTCAAGGCTCGGATTAGAAATTGGCGTAGGGGGCAGGCCGGCGTACTTATAAGTGTTGTATGGCGAATCTATTTTTGTCGCCTTATTTGAGAGGAGAATCTTTCCACGCGAATTAGCAGCATATTGAACGGTTGAATTTAATTGCAAGGCCATTCCAATCTGCAGCCGGTTATAGATAACTCTTGCCACTTTGGCAAAATCTTCTAAATCGCCTTCAACTTGAACCATTGATGCAATCGTTAGAACCTCGAAGGGTTTGTATTTGTCATAGCCCGCAGCAAGGCCAATTCCGGAGGTTTCAATTCTGGCCTTTTTAACCATCGTCGCTAGCGCTTCCGACATCGAAGTATTCGGAGTGAAAGAATAATGTGCCGGGAAGAGTGAGCCCTCTAAAGATTTTGTGGCCTTAGGAAATATCGATTCAACTGTTGCGTAACTCATATCCTTCTTCGAGATGTGGTCATTTGCACGCAATTGCTTTAGTACATCAGAGAAGGTGGACCCCTCCTTCACTAACAATAAGTTATTCAAACGTTTTGGATCTAGAAGTTGCGAGATTGCAAGCTTCGCTGGGATATGGAGTTGGATCGAATGCGATCCCGCGCTTATTCCTTGTGCTTTTGGATCTTTAGTGAATTCCTCCACAAAGTGCGCCGCACTCTTGATAACGCCGCGTTTCTCCAAATTAGTAGCAATTGAACTTCCGAGTTCGCCATCTGCTATAACAAATTCAATCTCTTTGCCGGGTTCATTTGAAGGGAAATCGCTCTGTGGTTGTAGCCGAATAAAACCAATAATCAAAAGCAGCCCAACTAGAGCCAAGGCTGTCACTCTAAGTTTTCTATTCATGGTTCAAAAGTCTTGATCGGCGCACCCTGAGCGCGCTCTTGATTTAGTGCGGAATCTAGAATCGCACTCGCCGCCATGGAGTCAATCTCGCCTTTGGCCGATTTAGAATTCAAACCAGCTTCACGCAGAGTACGGCTGGCAGACACCGTAGTCATTCGCTCATCTATCAAGTAGATCGGGTTTGGTGTGATCTCGCTAATTAAGAGAGCAAATTGCGTAACGCTCGCACTTTTCGCGCTCTCACTTCCTGATAAATGAAGTGGAAATCCAATCGCAGTATAAATTGGATCGTATTCTTGATATAGGTCTACTAAGTTAGAGCGCAACTTCTCTGCAGAATTAGCTATGAAATCTAGCGGTGATGCAAGAATCCCTGACGAATCTGTAATTGCCACACCGATGCGAACATCGCCGAAATCGAAGGCAATTCGTCGTCCCGGCCTCACTTACTTACCCGCTATTTGGCCTATTGATTTACTTATTGCACTCAATGCGTTGGCGATCTCGGAATGGTTTGCGCCGCCGCCTTGTGCGAAATCATCTTTTCCGCCACCTCCGCCACCAAGTATTTCTGAACCCAACTTAACAAGTGCGCCAGCTTTTATGCCCGACTTTATTGCCTTTGGAGAGGCTGCAACAACAAGTGTTGATCTATCAGAACCCTTAGAGGCAAGAATTACTATTCCATCAGATAGGCGATTACGTAAATCTAGAGAGATAGTCCGTAGATCATCTCCAGAAATATTCGGTTCTAACTCTGCGCTGAGAACTTCAAAGCCCGAAACCTTAGATGTGGATTTCAAAAGTTCTGAAGCTGTAGCTAATATTTGTGCCGTCTTGAAAGTAGCCAGCTCCTTCTCAACGCTCTTCAATCTATCGATTAAATCCGAAATCCTTGCAGGTAGCTCTTCAATTCGAGCGCCCTTAATAATTTCAGTGAGTGAATTCAATAGTAAGTGTTCGCGGGCCAAAAAGCCGTAGGCATCTCGACCGACTAGAGCTTCAACTCGTCGTACTCCCGCACCAATAGATGCTTCTGAAAGTAATTTCACTACTCCTAATTCACCAGATGATTTAACGTGGGTACCGCCACATAATTCATGGGCCCAATCACCGACGCTCACCACTCGCACTTGATCGCCATATTTTTCACCGAAAAGTGCCATTGCACCCATTGCTTTCGCTTCTGGCTGCGTCATAACTTTTGCTGTAACCTTTAAATTATCTAAGAGTAAATTATTAACGCGTCCTTCTACCTCTTCTAAAACACTTGCAGGAACTGCGCCCGTTGCAGGAAAATCAAATCTAAATCGTCCTGGCGAATTCTCTGATCCAGCCTGAGTAGCGGTCTCCCCAAGAATCTCACGGAAGGCTTTGTGAACCATATGAGTTGCAGTATGAGCCCGGGATATTGCTAAACGTCTCTCAATATCAATGGTTGCGATTGCAACGCTCTTTTTATCAACCGATCCAGATATAACTTGTCCTCTGTGGATATATAACCCTGGTACAGGTGTTTGCACATCATCAATTTCGACAACCGCACCATTCGAAAGTGTTATCAAACCCCCATCCGGTAATTGCCCGCCGCCTTCAGCATAAAATGGAGTTCTATCCAAAATAAGTTCTACATCGGTATTGATGTCAGCTTCCTGCACCGATTTACCGTCAACCATTATTGCTGCAATTTTTGACTCGCTACTGGTCTCGGTATATCCCGTGAACTTTGTTGCACCGCTCGCATCAAGAATTTTTCGATATTCACTTACATCGGTGTGGCCGGTCTTCTTTGTACGCGCATCAGCTTTTGCGCGATCCTTCTGTTCCTTCATCAATTTTCGGAATCCTTCTTCATCTACCGAGAGCCCAGCTTCACTTGCCATCTCTAGAGTTAGATCAAATGGGAATCCATAGGTATCGTGCAGTTTAAATACTGTATCGCCATCTAACTTTGTTGATTTTGATTTCTTTACACTCCCCGCAGCAACATCGAATATTTGAGTCCCACTCTTAAGGGTTGTAAGGAAAGATTCCTCTTCGTTAACGGTCACCGCAGTTATGCGCTCTTTATTCTCAACCAGTTCAGGATATTGCGTTCCCATTGCACCTATTGCAGCAGCAACTAATTCGCGAGAAGTCGGGTCGCCCGCGCCAAGAATTCGCATATTTCTAATTGTGCGGCGCATCATGCGACGGAGAACATATCCTCTTCCTTCATTCCCAGGTAGAACGCCATCACCAATCAACATCATTGAAGTGCGTGCGTGGTCAGCGATAACTCTAAGAGCAACATCGCTCTTCTCATTCGCGCCATATTTAACACCCGTTAACTCTGATGCCACATTGAGAATCTGCATCGTCGTATCGATTTCATAAATGTTTTCCACGCCTTGAAGGAGCGCCGCCATGCGCTCTAAGCCCAACCCGGTATCAATACTCTTAGCGGGAAGTTCACCGAGGATAGGAAAATCATCTTTCCCAGAACCAGAGCCGCGCATATTTTGCATGAAAACTAAATTCCAGACCTCTAAATATCTATCTTCATTTGCAATCGGTCCACCGTCGCGCCCATATTCTGGACCGCGGTCATAATAAATTTCGGAGCAAGGCCCACAAGGTCCCGGTACTCCCATTGACCAAAAATTATCTTCCATGCCGCGCCGTTGAATGCGTTCTTTTGGAATACCAATCTTCTTATGCCAAATATCAGCTGCTTCATCGTCAGTCTGAAAAACTGTTACCCACAGTTTCTCTTCTGGAAATCCATATCCCCCATTAGCCACAGGTTTTGTTAATAACTCCCAAGCAAGAGCGATTGCTCCCTCTTTAAAGTAATCGCCAAAGGAGAAATTTCCGCACATTTGAAAGAAGGATGCATGTCTAGTTGTTTTACCAACCTCATCAATATCAAGAGTTCGCACACACTTTTGGACCGAGGTCGCCCTTGCATATGGTGCTTTTATTTCGCCAAGAAAAAATGGTTTAAAGGGAACCATTCCCGCGTTAACTAAAAGTAAGTTTGGATCGTCAGCGATTAAAGACGCTGATGGAACAACTGTGTGTTTTAGACCTTGGCTATTTCCAGATTCAAAAAAATTAAGCCAACGAGTTCTTATCTCAGCAGAATTCACGCGACTACTCGAACTCCTCGTCGGGCGCGACTTTCTTACTCTTCTTCTTCCCTTTTTTCTTACTTTCGGATTCCGCCTTCATTTTGGAGACGGCGAGCAGAGCGCCTGCTGCGTTCATTGCCATTTTATTCTTATCCAAAAAGCCTTCAGTTTTATCTGAAATCTTTGTCGTGAGACCTTCAACAGTTTTCGTTACCTTGTTAATGCTTTGTAGAGGTCCATTAATTAATTCAACGGTCAAAGTAACCTCTTCTAGGAGAGGTGTGACTTCCGCAGTTAAGTCAGTTATTGCGGCTCCTGCTTGATCAACCAATTTGCCGACTCGTATAACGGCATAGCCAAGTGCCAGCGCAATTACGAGAAGCGAAATCGCTGCGATAATTGTTGCAATTCCACCTGGGCCCATAGTTCAAGCCTACCTGATAGGCGACTTAAGAAGCCTCAAATACTGGGATCGGAAGATCAGGGCGTTCGTGCTTTTGATGAGCGACGACGGCCGCTAAATGATAATTCCAAATTAAATCTAGATTTCCTTGGACTGCATATGGGCGACCATCTACAAGCGGTCCCTTCTCCCCATTCATCACAGCAATTACATCATCACCGGAAATAGTTTTATAAGTTTCAAGGGCATGCGCGAGAGCAAGCACTTTGAACTTATTTTCATTCAGAATCTCTTCGGCGCGAATCAGTAAAGAGGAGAGGTTATTCTCGATTCGATCCCCAAGAGCCATTCTTAAATTTTTTGTGCTGTCATCCTTACCGCGATTTCCACCTGGAGCGCCGACCTCATTACGGCGATTGGATGCATGTGAAGAAATTGTGGAACCCATCCCCCAATGACCTTCCATAAAACTAGCGATTGTTGTTGCGCTCTCCAGGTCCCCTGAAACTCCCGAAGAGTTATCGCCCGCGAAGAACATTCGTTCCCCTGCCAGTGATGCAACTGAAACCAAAATATCTGCTTCATATTCGGTGCGCCATCTTGTGAATTGATCATCCGGCGGAATGCTTGCCACCATGCCGAGATAGTCAGAACCTTTTTCAATTGTTGCCAAATCTATAGCCATATGTTGTCTTACTAAATGCGCCATCACTCCGTGGCAAGCTTCATGGACAGCAACAGCATGACGTTCACGTTCGATATATTCAACATCTTCCGCTGGTCCTAAATCCTTCAACTGCTTAGCTTTTATTACATCGCTCAAAGTTATAGAGGTGCGATCATTCCTAATCGCCATGATTAGCGCTTCGTTAATTGTGTCCTTAATAATTGCGCCAGTTGCATACGGCGTGATTATCGCTAATTTATCTATCTCTTCCGCAGTTAACGAATGAGAGACTTTTGCTAAATACCCCTCGTAGGTTCTAATTCTTCCAGCCTTACTTGGATATCCGACTCGGTACATGCGATCGATTCGACCAGGACGCAAAAGCGCTTCATCGAGCGCTTCTGGCATATTTGTAGCCATAACAACCAAAATTCGATACTTCGGTGGATTCTTGGGACGCATTCCGAGTGCTCGACGAACTACACGGTTAATAAATCCTCTAGGTTTTTTCAGCCCAGATAGTTCGGTCAAAAGTGCTTGTAGCGTTCCACTTCCACCACCACCGCCTCCGCCTGCACCACCCATTACAAATTGATTACTAGTCAAGGCTGCGCTAGTTACTAATGATTTACCTGGATCTGATAGATAGTTTCCACCATTACATGGTGTACCAAAGACGCTCTTGCTATTTTCATTTGTATACATCTGAGGTCGACTGATACCACGATTACCTAAAGAATCCGCCTCATCGAAAAATACAACAACTCCGCCATAACGAAGAGCAAGTTTCCGCAATTTTCTAAATAAACTTTTTACTTTAAGAATGCCAACGCCCATGAACATATTTGTGAAGGCGCCTGGATCAACAAATACAAAAGGCTTTCCGGTTTCGCCAGCCATTGATTCAGCCATCAGTGTCTTTCCAGTGCCCGGAGGCCCCCAGAGCAGGATTCCACCCGGAACATATCCACCATGTTTTTCAATTAGTTCAGGTGTTTCAAGGAAGAGAAGATTTTCACGAATTCGATTGAGAACATGATCTTGTCCCCAAACATCCGAGAACCTGGTGCGGATGTCATCCGGGAAATAGGTATCTACTCCACCACGGCTCAAGAACCAGAAAATCGCACCAAATTGAATTATGACAAAGAAGACTGCGAAGAGAAGCTGCCCAAGCATTGGGAGTGCAGACCATAAAGCCTTCGGTGCAAAAAATAACGCGCGAACTGGAGTCTCTTTATAAATAGCACCTAGAACAACTGAGAGCAGTGCAATGAAAACCAGCCACTTGATAACCCGACCCAATCTGAAGCGATTCCAATCACTTAATTTGTGAAGTACTCGGTCAACGAAGGCGAAATATTTAACCCAAATTCCATGATACGGGGCAAGTAATTCAGCAAGAGCAAAGTGAACTTGTCGAATTATTTCAACTGCAGCTAGAACTAGTAGCCAAGATTTGCTGTTTACTGTTGCAGAAAGCGCATCAGTGAAAGATAACAATGGATTATCTGCCATATTGGCCCAAGCTAGGACGAAGAAAACAATTGCAAAGAGCAATAAGAACTTGGTGCGATCATAGAACGATAGGTGAATGCGCGTAGTTCGATCGGTATCGCGGGGCCGGCTTTGTACGCTCATTTATTGCCTCTCACGGTGAACGAATCACCAATCGCTTGGAGTTCTTTGGAATGCTTTTTGAAATACTTTGTAGGGGCTCGGACTAATAAGACATAAATTCTTGATCGATCATCCGAAACTAACGCTGTTTGATCCACAGTTTCAGAGATTCCACTCGGATCGCCAAAAGTATAGGTCGTTCTTACTCCTCTAGCTATTTTCTCTACTCGCTCATAATCATCATATAAAACGAATTTCGAGTTTGCCTTAGTTGGATCTTCAAGCCACGTTGTGATTGGAAGAATTAGGTTACGAAGCGAATTGTAGGAAATTGAATTCAAATCGTCATAGCCAAGATCTCGAACGCGAACATAAACAACTGCGCCATCCGGAGCATCTAAACTGAAGATTGAAAGCGGTGTGGTTGCAGGCGAAGTTGAATATGCTTCTTGCCAAACAACACTGGCAATTCTTTCGGCCGCTCCGTCCGCCGTAGATTTGGCTTCTGCGCTATTCAACTGCTTTGAAGAAATTTTATGCCAACCATTAGGTATGGCTACGTAAACTCCACTGGATTTATCAGCGGCATAAATTTGGGATTGTGAACAGCTAGTCAAACCAATAATTGAACAGGCCAATAACGTTGCGATAACAAAACGTCTTGGCATAAGTTGCATTGGGCGTTTTACTCCTGTGGGATATTGACTGGCTCAAAATCTACACCAGCGTCTTTACGCTGTCGCGCGGTAATTGGAGTTGGGGCACCAGTTAGCGGATCTCCGCCACTAGCCGTTTTCGGAAAGGCAATTACCTCGCGGATTGATTCCGCGCCGACTAATAGCGCACATAAACGATCAAGCCCAAGTGCGATTCCACCGTGAGGAGGCGGGCCGTAATTGAACGCTTCCAATAGAAAACCAAATTTACTTTCAGCCTCTTCCTGAGAAAGACCTATCGTGTCGAATACTCGTGATTGCATTTTGCGATCATGGATACGAATGGAACCGCCACCAATCTCATTTCCATTCAAAACAATGTCGTAAGCGTAGGCAAGTGCGCTAGCTGGATCTTTATCGAAGGTATTTGCGAATTCCGGTTTTGGACCTGTAAAAGGATGATGCACAGCAGTCCAACCACTATTTGAATCAGCGCTATCGATTTGTTCAAACATCGGCGCATCAACAATCCATAGGAAATTCCATGATTTCTCATTGATTAAGTTACAACGCTTTCCTACTTCAAGTCGCACAGCACCGAGCAGGTTGAGCGATGAAACACGATCTCCAGCAGCGAAAAATATTGCATCACCTGGCTTAGCTCCAACATGTCCAACAATTCCTGCCGCTTCTTTTTCTGAGAGATTCTTTGCGACTGGTCCACCAAGAACTCCATCAGTTCCAACCAAAATATAAGCCAAACCTTTTGCACCTCGCGCCTTAGCCCATTCCTGCCAGGCATCTAATTCACGCCTTGGAGAATCCGCACCACCTGGCATAACGACTGCGCCTACATGTGCGGATTGGAAGACTCGGAAAGTCGTATCAGCAAAAAAATCAGTGCAATCTATAAGTTCATTTGCGAAACGTAAATCTGGTTTGTCAGAACCATAACGGCGCATCGCTTCCCAATAAGTCATTCTCGGGATAGGTAATGGAATATCGAAGTCAACGATTTTCTTGAACACTCTGGACAAAATTTTCTCTGCTACCTGCAGAATATCTTCCTGATCAATGAAAGACATTTCAATATCTAATTGCGTAAATTCTGGTTGGCGATCTGCACGGAAATCCTCGTCGCGGAAACAGCGAGCAATTTGGTAATAACGTTCCATGCCTGCAACCATCAATAGTTGTTTAAATAGCTGTGGCGATTGTGGAAGTGCATACCAAGAGCCTGGTTGGAGTCGCACAGGCACCAAGAAATCTCGAGCACCTTCCGGAGTCGAACGCGTCAAATATGGCGTCTCAATCTCTAGGAAATCTTCGTCATCCATGACTGTTCTAATTACCGATGTAACCTTCGAACGGAGTCGAAGATTCTTTGCAGGACCTTCTCTGCGTAAATCTAAATAGCGATATTTCAAACGCACTTCTTCGCTGATTGTGTTTAAGTCTCCACTATCAACTGGAAATGGGAGCGCAGCAGCCTCGCTTAGAACTTGAAGCTCCTCACAAACCACTTCTATTTCCCCAGTTGGAATATTTGCATTTTCATTGCCAGCAGGGCGAATTCGAACAGTGCCCGTGATCAACACACACCACTCGGCGCGCAATGAACCTGCTAAAGCTTCATCATTAATTACAACCTGCGATGCCCCGGATGAATCACGAAGATCGATAAAAGCAACACCACCATGATCGCGGCGTCTTGCAACCCAACCTGCGAGAACAACTTTTGAGCCAACATCGCTCTTTCGCAATGAACCTGCAGTATGCGTTCTTATCATCTTAAATGCGCTCCGATAATTGCTTAGTTGGTTTTAAATTCATTACTTAAGGCGGTGATTCTAACTTCTTTTGACTCCCCTGAATCCATATCTTTAACTGCTACTAGGCCTGATTTAATTTCATTAGAACCAATTACCGCGCTGAATTTCGCCCCACTTTTATCCGCCGACTTCATAGCTCCCTTAAGGGCACGATCGCCATAGGCCATGTCGCAAGAAATACCAGAATTGCGAAGTTCATTAACCAGTTTTGAAACAAAGCCCTTCTCCTGCGCACTTAAAGCGATTAGGAAAAGATCTAACTTTGGCTTATTTATTGAAGAATCGAATATTCCCTCCGCCTCACATGCAAGAAGAATTCGATCAACGCCAAGTCCAAAACCTATTCCCGATAAGTCACTGCCGCCAAGTTCTGCCATTAATCCGTCATATCGACCGCCACCACCGATTCCAGATTGTGCACCCAACTTTTCGCTCACAAATTCGAAGGTAGTGCCGGTGTAATAATCAAGGCCGCGCACCATTCTTGGATTGATGGTGAAATCAATCTTTGCTTCTTGCAACAACTCTTGAACTCGCTGGAAATTTTCTTTGCTCTCTTGCGATAAATAATCCAGAAGTAGCGGCGCTTTAGCCATCGCCTCTTGAATTTGCGCACGCTTATCGTCGAATAGGCGTAGCGGATTTAACTCAGCTTTTTTGACGGTCGCCTCATCCAAATTCAATTTTGAAATGTAAGCAACTAAATCGCTTCGATGACTGGCCCGGCTCTCTGCATCGCCCAAAGAAGTTATATCCAGTCGATAAGATTTCAAGCCCAATTTCTTAAAAGCCCGATCTGCTACCGCTATAACTTCAAAATCGATCTCTGGATCGTTCAACCCAATTGCTTCAATTCCAACTTGATAGAACTGCCGATATCTCCCGGCTTGTGGCCGTTCGGCGCGGAAGTAAGCACCGGAATACCAAACCTTTAACGGAAGCGTTAATTTATCTAAGTTATGTTCAATAACGCTGCGCATAACGCCAGCGGTTCCTTCTGGGCGAAGAGTTATCGAACGACCACCGCGATCTTCAAAGGTATACATCTCTTTTGAAACTACATCGGTCGATTCTCCAACACCGCGTCTAAACAGCTCGGTATCTTCAAATACGGGTAACTCCATCAGTTGATAGCCAGAAATTTTCGCTGATTCAATTAAGGTTTCACGAACAAATTCGAAATATTGGGAGCGTGGCGGAAAATATTCGCTCACGCCTTTAGGGGCCTGTAACTCTTTCATTACTCCCCCCGTCCTGGCTTCGATTGCAGAAATTCTTCCTGCAAATAAGGATTACTAGATAGCTCGCGTCCAATTGTAGTTTGTGGACCATGCCCAGGCAGGACTATTAATTCGTTATTCAGGGGCAATATTTTAGAGATTAATGAATTACGCATTGCGCTAGGCGACCCAGTTGGTAAATCCGTTCTCCCAATTGCACCGGCAAATAAGACATCACCCGAAATCAAGAACTCATCATTTACCGTGAAAATTGCCGAACCAGCGGTATGCCCTGGCGCATGGCCAACCTCAATATCAAAACCCGCGAGTTGAAACTTCTCGCCATCTAGAACTTCGCGCACGATTTCTGGCTCTTCAAATTTCGTTACACCAAAGGCGGCCATTATTTGCTGACTCTCACCGCCTGCACTTAGGGCTCGATATGGGTCGGCTAACAATTTTCTATCAGCTGTATGAATCAACGTTGGGACACCATATTCATTTGCAAAAGGCCGAACCGAAAAAGTGTGATCCAAGTGCCCATGAGTTACTAGCGTTGCTATTGGTTTTAGATTGTGTTTATTGAGGGCGCTTTTAATTGCCGAAACCAGGCTCGGGTTGGCCATCCCTGGATCCACGATGAAGCATTCAGAATTCTTAGTTGGTGCAAGGATCCAACAGTTTGTAGCGAAATAGGGTGCGGCAATCACCTCAAGAATCAAAGGTTCACCCCTATCCGTCACGCGTGAGCGGCCCGTATTGGGGCTAATTGCGCAAGACCACTTTTGCCATCCCAACGGTTAAGGGTATCTTTAGCCCGCACGCATAACTAATCAGATAAGTCATAACGAATGGTTTGCAACTCCGCGAACCCAACGCGCAATGAAAGCGAGTGAGTATTACCATGATGGATATCAACCCAACTGAAGTTGCCCAAGCAGTAACACCTGGCGATTCAAATGTAAGTGCCGCATCCGCCCTAATCGGAGATCCTTCAAAATTTGGTCGCGTTGATCAAGATGGCACTGTCTATGTATTAACTCCATCTGGTGAAAAAGCTGTCGGCTCATATCCTGGAAAGAGCTCGGAAGAGGCGCTCGCATATTTTGTTCGCAAGTTTGAAGCAGTCGCATCCGAAGTTGCGCTACTTGCTGCTCGCATCAAGAGTGGTGCAATGGTGCCATCCGACGCATCCGAAGCTGTTGTGAAATTACGCGACACCGTCGCAAATCTAAATGGCGTTGGCGATTTAGCAACCCTCGCCGCCTCTGTAGACCAGATCCCAAATTTAATTGAAGACCATCGCGCCGCATATCAAGAGCGCAAAGATATTGAATCAGCAGTGCGCGAAGCAAAGCGCGCAGCTTCCTTAATCGTCAAAGAGAAGTTAGTTGCTGAAGCGGAATCCCTCGCACTTTCAGAGAGTTGGAAAGCTACAAGCGAGCGTCTTAAAGTTCTGCTCGATGAATGGAAAGCAGCTCCCCGCCTAGATAAGACAACTGATACCGAACTTTGGAAGCGGTTCTCATCCTCTCGCAATAAGTTCGATAAGCGCCGTCGTACCCACTTTGCGGCCCTCGAATCTGTGCAACACGAAGTTGCAGCAAAGAAGGAAGAGATTGTTAAGCAAGCGGAAGCGTTAGCAACTTCAAAGGAATGGCTTCCAACCGCCCATAAATTTAAAGAACTTATGGATGCATGGAAAGCATCTGGACGTGGCAAGCAGAACGTTGATGCAAAACTTTGGGGCCGATTCAAAGCAGCGCAAGATCAATTCTTTGCTGCAAAAAATAGTGATCTTGATAAGCGCCAGGTAACAATGGCGGCGAATCTTGCAAAGCGTGAAGAGTTGATTGTAAAGATCGAAGAGATTCTTCCAATAACCGATTTACAGAGCGCTAAGAAGAATTTCCGCGCTCTTATGGAGCAATGGCAGAAAATTGGCATGACTGAACGCAGCAAGAAGGCCGCACTCGATACCCGTCTTTCACGAGTGGAAGATGAAATTCACACGCTTACTGAAGAGCAGAATCGTCGCACTGATCCGACTGCTATCGCTCGAGCAAATGATGTTGTTCAAGGACTTGTTGATGCCATCGCGGGCTATGAAGCACAGGCCGCTAAGGCAGAAGCTGCAGGCAACACCTCAAAAGCCAAAACTGCACGAGAAGCTGCAGAAGCTCGCAAAGTTTGGCTAGCTGAAGCTCAAAAGGGACTGGCGGATTTCAAAAGCAATTAGCTCTTAATTGTTGGTTACGCGGTAAACATCGTAAACGCCTTCAACTGATCTCACGCTCGCTAAAACTGCATCTAGATGCGACGCATCTGCCATCTCGAAAGTAAATCTCGAAATCGCGGTGCGATCTTTCGAAGTGCTTACTGCGGCGTTCAATATATTTACATGTTGATCCGAAAGGGTCCGAGTTACGTCAGAAAGTAAGCGGGATCTATCTAGCGCTTCTACTTGAATGTTCACCAAGAATGAGGTTTTCGCCGAGTTATTCCACCTTACAGAAACTATGCGATCTCCTTGATGTTCACGTAAATCTGTAACATTTATGCAATCTTTACGATGCACCGATACGCCACTGCCTCTGGTGATAAATCCAACAATTTCATCCCCTGGAACTGGTGTGCAGCAACGAGCCAACTTCACTAAAACATCATCCGCACCTTCAACATCTATTCCAGATGAATTACGCCTGACATGTTCAAAGGAATGCACCGGATTTGTATGGCTCTCAACTTCGGTATCAGGCTCGTGTAAATCGGTATTTGCCACTAACTTTTCGATAACAAATTGCGCACTTATATGGCCATTACCAACAGCCGCATACATGCTCTCAATATCTGGATAATGAAGATCGTGTGACAGTTCTAGAAATGCTTGACCTGCAAAAATTTTCTGGAGCGGCAGCCCAACTTTTCTCATCTGACGCGCAATTGATTCTCGGCCAGCATCGATGGCCTCTTCCTTGCGCTCTTTTGAAAACCAAGCTTTAATTTTTGAACGCGCTCTCGGCGATGATACAAAATTGAGCCAATCTCTACTTGGCGCTGCATTTGGACTCTTGTTCGTGACAACTTCAACAACATCACCATTTGCAAGAATGGACTCCAAAGGCACCAATTTTCCATTTACCTTTGCACCCACACACCTATCTCCTACTTCGGTATGAACTGAATACGCGAAATCAACAGGGGTAGAACCTGAAGGAAGAGCAACAACACTCCCCTTCGGAGTGAATACAAATACTTCTGGCGTCCTGAGGTCGTAACGAAGAGTGTCGAGAAATTCGCCCACATCCTCAGTTTCCTGCTGCCATTCATGTAATTGTTTCAACCAAATCATCTCTGGTTTATTTGTAGCGTCTTTTCCGACCGAAGCCAACTTATACTTCCAATGCGCAGCAATTCCATACTCTGCCCGCGCATGCATATCGAAAGTTCGGATTTGAATTTCGACAGCTCTCCCATTTGGTCCAATAACTGTTGTATGTAGTGATTGGTAAAGATTAAATTTCGGCATTGCAATGTAATCCTTGAACCGTCCTGGGATCGGACTCCACCTTGCGTGAATCGCTCCTAAGACGGCATAACAATCTCGAACACTTTCCACCAAGACCCGAATACCAACTAAGTCATAGATTTCATTGAAATCGCGACCTCGGATGACCATTTTTTGATAGACGCTGTATAGGTGTTTCTGCCGACCTAGAACTTTTGCAGTGATTCCATCGGCGTTGAGATCCTTAGCAACGAGTTGCAAAACCTCGCCAGTCATAGCCTCTCGCGCGGGACTTCGCTCTTGAACTAACCTTTCAATCTCATCATATATTTTTGGTTCCAGGAATTTAAATGATAAATCCTCTAACTCCCACTTGATGGCGCTCATACCTAATCGATTCGCCAGTGGCGCATAAATATCCAAAGTTTCACGCGCTTTACGTTGCGCAGATTCAATCTCAACAAATTGCCAGGTTCTGGCATTGTGCAACCGATCGGCTAATTTAATAACAAGTACTCGGATATCACGAGACATAGCGATAACCATTTTTCGCAGCGTTTCAGCCTCAGCAGTTGGGCCATAATTCAATTTATCTAACTTGGTAACACCATCTACCAAATTAGCGACTTCTTTTCCGAAATCCTTCTTAAGTGCGGCTAATGAATACTTCGTATCTTCAATGGTGTCATGCAATAAAGAAGCGATGATTGTTTCAAGGTCTAGACCAATCTCAGCCAAAATTTCCGAAACCGCCAACGGATGAGTTATATATTTCTCACCGGATTTCCGGAGTTGACCTTCATGAGCATCAGCAGCAATATCGTAGGCACGTTCTAGTTCGATTAAAGAGGCCTCAGGATGATGCGAAATCAGCGCCTTAGCCAGAACGTCTAGAACCGGATTCATAGTTCTATCTTAACTAACCAGAAAGAGCTAAGCCGAAATTAAAAGATTAGCGACCTTTGCGTTTAGGTTGATTACGAGGACCTCTAGCCCACGAAACCTTAGTTTCAGAGCCAGAGTTAGATCCGTTTAGTCCACCTTTTGCTTCAAGAGTTACTGCTCCAGGTGCATGTTGAGCGACCCGTTTAGTTAGCGCGCGCATGGCAGGTTCACGTTCTCTGAGTTGAGCCAAAATTGGAGTAGCAATGAAAATTGAAGAATATGTACCTGTGGCAAGACCTACAAATAGTGCAAGTGATAAATCTTTAAGAGTTCCAGCGCCTAGCAGACCTGCTCCTACGAAAAGAATTGAAGCAACTGGGAGAAGCGCGATAAGTGAGGTATTGAAAGAACGGACTAGCGTCTGGTTAACCGCTAGATTTGCAGCGGCAGAGTAAGTGATCTTGCCGGTGCTAGTGATAGATCTGGTATTTTCACGGACTTTATCGAATACAACAACTGTGTCATAAAGCGAATAGCCCAGAATTGTAAGGAAACCAATCACGGTTGCCGGCGTTACATCAAAACCAACAAGAGCATAAATTCCAACAGTGATGAAAACGTCGTGGATAGTTGCAATGATTGCGGCCAGTGCCATCTTTGATTCAAAGGCCACAGTCAGGAAGACCATTACTACAAGAATGAATCCAATCAATCCGTACAACGCTTTCTTCGTGATTTCCTTACCCCAAGATGGCCCAATAATTTGGGTATCTATATCGTCAACATTCACACCAAATGTTTGAGCAAGCGAAGATTTAACTGCGGCAAATGAATCTAGAGCGCCGGTTTGGATGCGCAAGCGATTATTTCCAACCTTTTGAACAACAGTTTCACCAGTTACTCCGGCTGCAGCAATTGCAGCGCGACCATCTTCAACTGTAGCTCCAGCTTTACTAATTGAAAATTCAGACCCGCCCTTAAATTCGATTCCCAAATGCAAGCCTTGAGTTCCAAGAGTGATTGCCGAAATGATAATAATTATCCCCGAGAAGGCGTACCAACGACGTCGCTTGCCAATGAAGTCAATTGATGTTTCACCACGATACAACCGTCCGCCAATGCCTGAAAGTGAACTCATATTATTAACCCTTCAACTCTGCTGAACCATCGGTTTTGATCTTCATGCCTAAACTCTTGGCTGAGAATCCTGACCACTTGCGACCACTAGCAAAGAATGAAGTTCTTGCAAGAAGTGCGACGAGCGGATGGGTGAAGACGAATACAACAAGAAGATCGATGAGTGTTGTTAGCCCAAGTGTGAACGCAAATCCGCGAACTCCGCCAACAGCGAAGAAGTAGAGAAGCACTGCAGCAATCATCGAAACCGTATCAGCGATAATAATTGTATGTCGAGCCTTCACCCAGCCACTTTCAACAGCAGATCGAAGTGAACGACCTTCGCGAACTTCATCACGCAAACGCTCAAAGAACACAACGAAAGAGTCAGCTGTAATTCCAACAGCCACGATTGCACCAGCGATCCCGGCCAGAGTCAGAGTAAATCCGATCCATTCACCGAGTAGCAAGAATGAGAGATAAGCGATCGCTGCAGCAATCATTAATGAGGCGACAGTGACAATTCCTAACCCCTTGTAATACATAAATGAGTAAAGGAAGACAAGCAAGAACCCAAGTAGACCAGCTAGCAAACCCGCGTGGAGTTGATCAGCGCCAAGGGTAGGTGAAACTTGTAGCACTTCACCTTGATCAAACGCTAAAGGCAGCGCGCCATACTTCAACACATTAGCCAAGTTTGAAGCTTCTTCTTGGCTAAAGCTTCCAGTGATTTGGGCGCTTCCACCATTGATCGCTTCATTGATTCGCGGAGCTGACACAACCAATCCATCTAGAACAATAGCTACTTGATTCTGTGGCGCCGCTAAAGTCGTGACCGAAGTTGTGAGGGCACCAAACTTTTTTGTTCCCTCACCATTGAACGAGAGAAGTACATACCAACCTGCAGCACCCTGTTGATCTATTGCGGCGCTGGCCTTTGAAACCATGCTACCTACTACTTGTGCGGGCGCCAGAATATATTTTTGAGTCCCAGCGCGGTCGCAACCTACTACTGCAATATCAGGGGACTCGGTTGATCCACCTTGCAAGCTCTCTTTTTTCGTGCAATCGAGCGCTGCATACTTTGCATTCAATTCTGCATTTACACCCGATGGAAGCGTTGCGCTTTTAGCATCAGCTGCTGCTGTAGTTGCGCTTGGAGCGCCTTCAACTAAAACTTGGCGGAAGCGAAGTTCAGCGGTTTGCCCAACTAGTTGCACAATTTTTTCACCAGTTTGTCCTGGTACTGAAATAACTATTTGACGATTTGTTCCTGAACCTTGAGCTGCAACTTCACTCTCGGCAACACCAAGTGAGTTAACGCGTTGTCGGATGATTGCAACGGCTTGATCGATGGCCTCGGTTGTGACTTTTGTTCCTTCACTCGCACGTGGAGTAAGGGTGACGCTCGTACCGCCACGAAGATCAAGTCCTAATTTAATTTTAGTCGCGCCTTGAATTACGGCAACGGCGCTAAAGACAATTAAACCAATCGCAAGGATTGCTATCGACTTAATTGATTTAGCTGATTTAGCTGAACTCTTTACAGCCTTCGGACTCTGGGAATTATTAAGGGCAGACATGAGACGCAAGTCTAGGCATCTGAGGCTGGTGTGTCGAAAAGGCCGATCTGATTTTGAACGAGATTTGGCGCACCTATTGGGGCTTTCATGCCTAAATGCTCAAATCCTGCAGGTGTAGCAACTCTCCCACGCGGGGTTCGCGAGATAAAACCCATGCGAACTAAGAATGGTTCAGCTAGCGATTCGATTGTTTCTGACTCTTCGCCAATTGCCATCGCCAAAGTCGAAATACCTACGGGTCCCCCGTTGAATCTCTTTACTAGGGCTTCTAGCACTCCTAAATCTAGGCGATCCAATCCAATTGCATCTACTTCATACATCGCAAGGGCCGCTTTCGCTTCTTTAGCGCCAACTTTTCCATCCGAATGAACTTGCGCATAATCTCTAACGCGCCGCAATAATCTATTTGCAACTCTAGGGGTTCCACGAGAGCGGGAACCAAGTTCCTCGATTGCTGCTTTATCAATCTCGATTCCCATTAAATCTGCGCTTCGTTTGACGATGATCGAAATTTCTGAATCTTCATAAAAATCTAATTGCGCAGTAAATCCAAAGCGATCTCGCAGTGGACTTGGGAGAAGTCCGGCGCGAGTTGTAGCACCAACTAGTGTGAAGTGTGGCAGTTCCAATGGAATTGCTGTTGCGCCTGCGCCCTTTCCTACAATGACATCAACTCTAAAATCTTCCATCGCCAAATATAAAAGCTCTTCTGCGGGGCGAGACATCCGATGGATTTCATCTAGAAAAAGGATTTCACCCTCAACAAGTGAAGAGAGAATTGATGCTAAATCTCCTGCATGTTGAATCGCCGGTCCACTAGTAATTCGAAGTGGTGCATTCATCTCGGATGCAATAATCATTGCAAGAGTGGTCTTGCCTAAACCGGGAGGACCAGAAAGCAATACGTGATCTGCCGGAGCGTTCCGATTTCGAGCAGCTGACAATAAGAGATCGAGTTGATCTGCAACGCGCTTTTGTCCTACAAACTCCCCCAAAGTTTTTGGGCGAAGCGCTAACTCTTGAGATCTCTCAAAATCATCCGAATTCGAATCAATTACTCTCAACTCATCGCTCACTATTAACCACGTCCCCGGTTTTGTAGCGCCAATTTAAGAAGCTGGGAGATATCGGTTTCATCAATTTTCGCTCCGAGATCGCTAGCAACGCTATCTATCGTTGCTTCGGCATCTCGCGCGGTAAATCCAAGACCAATCAATGCACTCTGCAATTGAGTTCGCCAATGTGACTTCGCGGTGTTTGCAACCTTTGCTGAAAGCGTTAAATCATTGACCTTATCTTTAAGTTCAAGAACTGCCCGTTGCGCGCCTTTCTTACCCAAGCCAGGAATTCGCTCAAGGGCCGAAGAATTTTCGCTAGCAATTGCACTAGCTATTTCTTCCGGCTCATAAATTGATAGCGCGGATTGAGCAACTTTGGGACCGATCCCACTTACTGTTTGCAGTAATTCAAAGAAATCTCGTGCACTTGCACGATCAAAACCAAAAAGCGTAAGTGAATCTTCTCGGACAACCAAGGTAGTAAAGAATTCGGCATGCGTTCCAACATTTAGTGACGCGGCATATCGAGCCGGTAGCGAGACTTGCAGGCCAACTCCTCCAACTTCAATAACAGCAGAATTCAGCGTTGTTGCTTTCACAACACCTGCAACCGATGCAATCATTTCTTGACCACTTTCTTTAGACGCGCCCGCTCTTTGGTTAGAGCTGCTTCTATTCGTGCATTTCCAGAACCTCGCCAATGATGACAGATGGCTAAGGCAAGTGCATCGGTACTATCAACGGGTTTTGGGATTTCTTTTAGGGAAAGCAATTTTTGAACCATCAGAGCAACTTGCTTCTTATCTGCCCGACCAGATCCTGTCACCGCTGCCTTCACTTCAGTTGGAGTATGCATTGCAACTGGTATGCCAAATCTGGCCGCAATTAACAGCGCAACACCAGCCGCCTGACCAGTGGACATTGCGGTACGAATATTTAATTGGGAGAAAACCCGTTCGACCGCAATTACATCTGGCTTGAATTCATTAATCCAAACTATCAATTCAGTTTCAAGTGCGAGCAATCTCTGGGAGAGTTCGAGATCGCTAGATGTCTGAATGACCCCAACACCAACCATTACTAATTTCTGAGCAGTTCCATTTTCAACAATTCCGAGACCGCATCTTGTTAAACCTGGATCGACCCCAAGAACGCGCATGTTAAAGAGTAGCCATAACCTCATCAGATACATCGAAGTTACCAAAGACGTTCTGTACGTCATCTAGCTCTTCGATCGCATCAATCAGTGCAAAAACTTTAGTGGCACCTTCCGCATCAAGAGGAACTGAAACTGATGGCAAGAATGAGGTGTCAGCAGATTCGTAATCTATCCCCGCACTTTGAAGCGCCGTTCTAACTGCAACCAAATCACTAGGTTCACTAACAATTTCAAATGACTCACCGAGATCACTTACATCTTCCGCACCAGCATCTAGAACATGTTCAAGGATTTTATCTTCGGTTATTCCGTCAACTTTTGAGACGATAATGACACCTTTGCGGTTGAACATATATGAGACAGATCCTGGATCGGCCATGTTTCCACCATTGCGAGTCACTGCAACACGGACTTCAGATGCTGCACGGTTACGGTTATCAGATAAGCACTCGATTAAAAGCGCTACGCCATTTGGCCCATATCCTTCATACATAATTGTCTGCCAGTCAGCGCCACCAGATTCCAGACCAGCACCACGTTTAACAGCACGATCAATATTGTCAGCAGGCATCGAGTTTTTCTTAGCCTTAGCGATTGCATCAAATAGAGTTGGATTTCCAGAAATATCAGCTCCACCATTTCGTGCCGCAACTTCAATACCCTTAATTAACTTTGCAAAATTCTTTGCACGACGCGAATCAATGACCGCCTTCTTGTGCTTGGTCGTTGCCCATTTGGAATGGCCTGACACGATGAAACCCCCTATAAATCCCGTTAAAACTCTGGGCGTACTTTATCTTGAATTACTTATTACAAACCTCTTCTAGGAAATACCGATGCACCTGATTATCTCCCGTTAATTCTGGGTGAAAAGCTGTGGCCAATACTCGCCCCTCCTGCACGGCTACCGGATGGCTCTTGCCATCAACTTCAAGGCTTCCAAGTATGTCAACACCAGAACCATAATTTTCAACCCAGGGTGAACGTATGAATACCCCGCGAATTGGTGCACCCGAAATTCCAGTGAGCTCCAGATCAACCTCAAAGGATTCTGTCTGTCGACCAAATGCATTACGTCGAACCTGCATATCGATTCCACCGAATGTTTCCTGACCCGACGCTGGATCAAGTATCGATTTCGCTACCAGAATCATTCCGGCACAAGAGCCATATGTCGGCATCCCGTCTGCAATTCGCTTGGAGATGAGATCAAAAAGACCAAAAGATTTTGCTAATTTACTGATAGTCGTAGATTCGCCACCCGGAATAATTAAGGCGTCAATCTCTGAAACTTCCGAAGAGGTTTTAACTAATTTCCCCGTTACGCCACATTCACCAAGAGCCGAAAGATGTTCGCGGAAATCACCTTGGAGCGCTAATACTCCAACCTTCATTCTTACCAGCCCCGCTCGGCCAATCGATGAGGAACAGGAATATCTGCGACGTTAATTCCAACCATCGCTTCGCCAAGTCCGCGAGACGCATCAGCAACAACCTTTGCATCCGTGAAATAAGTAGTTGCTTTAACACAAGCTGCTGCGCGCTTTGCGGCATCTCCAGATTTGAAAATTCCTGAACCAATAAATACGCCATCAGCACCGAGTTGCATCATCATTGCGGCATCCGCAGGGGTTGCAATTCCACCAGCAGTGAAAAGAACTACTGGAAGTTTTCCAGTTTCGGCAACTTCTTTTACCAAAGCATAAGGTGCTTGAAGTTCTTTCGCTGCAACATAAAGTTCATCTTCACGCATCGAAGTTAAGCGACGAATCTCGCCACCAATCTTGCGCATATGTGTTGTTGCATTTGAAACATCGCCAGTTCCCGCTTCGCCTTTCGAGCGGATCATCGCGGCGCCTTCGCTAATACGACGGAGCGCTTCGCCAAGATTTGTTGCGCCACAGACAAAAGGAATTGTGAAATTCCACTTATTAATATGGTGTTCGTAATCTGCTGGCGTTAAAACTTCAGATTCATCAATGTAATCAACGTTTAAGGTTTGCAAGATTTGTGCTTCTGCAAAGTGGCCAATTCGTACTTTAGCCATTACCGGAATCGATACTGCGGCTTGAATCTTTTCGATCATATCTGGATCGGACATTCGGGAGACGCCACCTTGCGCCCGAATATCTGCAGGCACACGTTCAAGTGCCATTACTGCAACAGCTCCGGCATCTTCTGCGATCTTCGCTTGTTCAACATTTACAACGTCCATGATGACGCCGCCCTTAAGCATTTCAGCCATGCCACGTTTAACTCTCGCGCCGCCTACTTCTGTTTCATTCGCCTTGGACATCATCTGCTCCTATAACTAATCTCTTGAAAATCCCTCAACCGTAAGGAGAGGAGTCTACTTTGACTTTGCTGGGCTCGCACTAGGAACTGGTGCTGGGTAAGTGAAGGTTGGTTCATTATCGGTAAGTGCGATCCAGACTTGGCCATCAGCAAAATTAGCCATTTGGCCATCAGAAAGCGTCCAGATTGTTCCGACCTCAGCACTTGGTCTCTGCCAATTGATTGCGACTACTTTGCCATCACGAAGCAAATACCCAGTTCCAGAACCAACGGTATTGCTAATTGGTGTGATGCCACCCACTTTATCTTTATAAATCGAGTTCGTAATAGCAACCTTTTGAATCACAAAATTTGGGGATCCAAGTTGGCGGCCCACCGAATCAAGATTTGGTACACCGTTAAAAGAAAGTAGCCAACGCTTCTCTGCTTTTGACCAAGTAGCGCTGTATTTAGCGGCCGGCCATGTGATTGCAACACTTGAAATTTTCTTGGCTAACTTGGAAGCATTTCCAAATTGCCAGCCTACTGATTTAACGATGTCAATTTTCTTGCCTTCTACTTCAATTGTTTTCTTTAATAGTGCGGCTGCGTCGACCATCATGTTTGTTGGGGAAAATCTCTTAGTGTCAGTCTGATAGATAGATGGTGGATTTCGCTCCGCACTCATGTTCTCTAAATTTGCCGCTGCAAGAATCGGATGCATCTTGCTCTGTGCACCGCTATAAGCAAAACCAACGCGACCGTATTGCGCAAGAATTTCAATGTCACTTATTCGTGCAGATCTAACTGGGCCAATTAGCGCAGGTACCTTGTCCGTAAATATTGCAGCCAATCTGGTTAATCCGCCTTCTACTTGTTCGATGTAAACCACATCTGCAGCTCCCAACCCGACTTGTGGATGGGCTGCAGTCGTATCATCAATCTTCACTGCAAGGAGCGGACCATTCTCTCCAGGAAGGTTAGTGAGAATATTCTTCTCAAGGCTTTTACCTGAATTTTTCTTCATAATGCTTGAAGGTGAAGCACAGGAACTCAGAATTATCAAAATCGATATGGCCGCTAACAGTTTCTTCATAAAATGTCATCCTCGAATGAATATCGCATTGGCAAGGGAGCATGTCCAGCTAATCGAAAAAATTTGAAGAGAACCTTATTACGAAGAAATTGGGCGCTCTGAACTGCTTCCGTATGAATCGTGATTCCAACCGAAATTTTTTCAGTAATAGCCGCCAAAGCCGATAAGAGCTCTCCTTCAATTCCACTAGGGAGAGACAATTCATCGCTTAGGAGTAACTTTAAACTCTGTGAGAGCGCAATCTCAGCATCGCTGCGCTCAACTATATTTGCCTCTCTCGCTTGATAAGCGGCAGCCGTCAAAACCAAACTAGTAGCGGCATCAACGTTCGGGGAATATGCAATCTCCAAGGCAATTGCGGCTCTTTTTTGAAGCAACACATCTAGATGTGCCCATGACGTTTCAACCCGATGGTGAAGGGAATCGAGTCTCGAAGCTAAGAATGAGAGATACCAGGCTGCCAGTAGAAGAATAAATACCAGCGCAACAATAATTTTAACCATTAGAGCGCAATCTATTCCAGAATCGGTTTTCTGAAGCGAGACTCACTTTAGAGTTCCCAACCAAAGCCATTTCATATACAGACAAGACTTGTTCACCAACTGAATTCCAGTCATAGAATTTTGATTTTTCATAGCCGGCATCCGTAACATTTTTACGAACTGTTTCATCCCCCAATAGTTTCACCACAGCCGATGCAAGAGCGCTGGAATTTCCAGTAGCAAATAATTGCCCAGATTTTCCTTGATCTAAAAGGCTTTCGAAGGCCGGCAAGTCGCTTGCGATAATTGGTGTTCTAGATGCCATCGCTTCAGCCAAGATTATTCCAAAAGACTCACCACCTGTATTTGGGGCGATATATAACGAAATAGATTTGAAGAACTGTGCCTTCTCTAACTCTGAAATCCGTCCAAGAAAAGTGATTCGGTCGCGAAGCTCTGGCGGAACTTGTTTTTGAAAATCTTGCACTTCACCTGGGCCCGCAACCAATACTCGCAAATTCGGAATTTGCGTAACAATTTCAGGAATCGCATCTAGCAGAACAGATAGACCTTTGCGCGGTTCATCAAACCGACCGATGAAACCAAGTGTGTTTGGTAAGGCCCATTCTGCACGGGTTCCAATGCCCTCGAATTTATTGGAATCAATGCCATTAGGAATAACAACTGCTTCAGTACTGAATCGATCCTTAAGAGTTTCCCTTGCAATTTCACTTACCGCGATTTTTGCGGTGATCCGTTCAATCAATGGATCTAACATCGTGCCGATTGCATTAGCGATCTTTTGAGAGTTTGTTGCCGCATGGAAGGTAGCGACCATAGGTCCATCGCCAGCCCATCCAGCTAATAAAGAGAGAGATGGGATTGCTGGCTCATGCAAATGCAATAAATCGAAATCTCCACCTGCTATCCATTGCTTAACTCTTGATGATGCAAGTGGCCCGAAAATTACTTTCGCAATTGCACCGTTGTATGGGATAGAAATCGGCCGCCCCGCCGAAACTATCCAAGGTTCGATATCTCCATCTTCATCAGTTATTGGTGCAAGAACTGAAACTTCGTGACCTTTGGTGATTAGCCATTCAGCAAGCTCTTTAATATGAATTTGAACGCCACCAGGGGTGTCCCATCCGTAAGGACAAACAATTCCAATTCGCAGCTTACGCATTTGAATCAACCCAAATACGTTGCAACATATGCCAATCCACTGTGTGCTCCGATATTTGTTTAGCAAAACGATCAGCCATGATTTGTGTCATTGCAGCTGCTTTCTCGTTCACACTGCCCGACTCTGGAACTTCTATCGCGCCCTCAAAAATTATATGAATACCAGGTTTTTCATACTTAACATAAGCGGTTATCAAATCCGCCCCGGTTTGAATAGCGAGTAGCGCTGGTCCCCCGGGCATCTGTGCGCCGTTACCGAAAAATTTAACCGGAATTCCATTCTTTGAAAGATCGCGATCCGCAACAAGGGCTACCAATTTTCCTGAGCGCAACCTTTGCGCAAGGGTTGCGATACTTCTGGAATTTAAATCTAGAACTTCCATTCCAATCTTTGTCCGGTATTCAAGAAATTTGCGGAACAACTTCTCTGGTTTTACATGTTCCGCCACTGTCGTAAATTGAATTCCGGTCGCGCAGAAATACGCGCCTGCATGATCCCAATTCCCCGAATGAGGAAGCGCAACAATACAACCCCTCTTAGCGGCTATCGGTTCACGTAGGAAATCTTCATTAGTACAAGTAGTGCTAGAAATTAAACTCGCTTTGTCCCAACTTGGAAATCGAAAGGTGTCACACCAATAACGAAGATATGAACGCATTCCTGCACTAACTAAAAATTCCAATTGGTCTGGATCCAATTCGGGACGCACGCGTCGGTAATTTGAACGCAGCCGAACTATTCCCTTACCATTTCGACCATAGAGAAAATCGGCGACTCGATCAGCCAGACCATAGGCAGTCTTAGCCGGAAGTAAACGCACAATCTTCCAAGCAAAGTTATATCCAAAATAAATCAGCACATCATTCAACTTTTTCAATGTGCACCCTTGTAAACAATTATCAAGCGCTGGAAAACCGTTATTAAACTTGCGATTGCCAGAACCCAAAACCCGGTTGCAAGAGCATAAGGAATTCCCAGACCCGCAAAACCAGTTGCAGTAACCAAGATAATTAACCGCTCACTTCTTTCAGCAAAGCCACCGTTGCATGCAATACCTAAAGATTCCGAACGGGCCTTTATATACGAAATTAGAAATCCAAGTACGGCAGTAACAAGAACTAATGGGACCAGAGCATCATCGATGCTAATCAGGTACCAGAGAACTGAGCCAATGATTACTGCATCAGTTAACCGATCTAGCGTGGAATCAAGAAGGGCTCCCCAAGCGTTAGAACCTTTCGGCGACAATCGCGCAATGGTTCCATCCAACAGATCAAAGAGTACGAAAAAAATTATGAACATAGTGCCGGCGAAAAATCGCCCATTCGGGAATGTAAATACCGCACTCAAGATTGTAAATAACGCTCCAACTGCCGTCACCATATTGGCGCTAATACCGACCCGAATTAAGCCACGACAGATAGGGGTAATTAATCTGGTGACTGGGGCGCGTAAGGTTTCTTGTAGCATCTTTCCCATCGTAGGCTTCGTAGTTGTGAGCGACCAAATCTTCCCACTAATCACGCCCAATCTACAGGTCTGCGTAATTGGTAAATCTAGTGTTGAAATTGCTAAATATTTCGGACTTAGCCCCTCACCTCTTGAGGTTAGCGATATAGCAATCTTTCTAGTTAGCGCTATCGATGGCATTTCCCCCGCAGATGTCGAAATTTGGAATACCGCCCGAGATTTATATATTCCGTCGTTGATTTTGATAACTGATTTAAGTAATGGTGAAATTGATTTCGATGACATGAGTGCAATTGCCGGAAAATTGTTGGACCCAGTCTTGACCCCTTTTCTAGTCCTCCACGATGACTCCGGAAACCCAACAGCGCTTATTGATCTTGACTCCTTAAAAATATCAGATTACTCAACTGGTGTCCGCGTCGAGCGCGAGAGCGATTCTGAACATAAGGTTCTCGTCTTTGAATTTCGCAAAGAGTATTTAGAAGCGCTCGAAGAATATGGCCAAACAGGTTTCATCGAAGCTCTTAATTTCCCAGCTATTCCATTCATAGAGAACAATGGCCTCGGAAGTTTTGAAATTGCAACTCTATTAAAAACGTTACCAAGCAGCAGCTAGTTGGGAGCGCGTCTCACTTAGTAATTGTGGAAGAACTTTAGTTTGGCCAATCAACGGCATAAAGTTTGAATCTCCCGCCCATCTTGGAATGACATGTTGGTGAATATGCTCCGCAACACCAGCGCCTGATACCGCACCTTGATTCATTCCAAGATTGAAACCAGCAGCACCACTTACCTTTCGCAGCGTCGTCATCGCATGCGCCGAAAGTTCAAAAATTTCATTGCGTTCACTAGTCGTTAGATCCGGTAAGTCTCCGACGTGTCGGTTTGTGCAAATTAAAAGATGTCCTGCGTTGTATGGATACAAATTCATTACAACATAAGCTTCGCGCCCTCTTGCGACAATCAAGCCATCTTCATCAGTCAATTGCAATATCCGACAGAACGGACATTCAATTTCATTCTCTGGAAGCGGTCTATTCTCACCTTCGAGATATGCCATTCGGTGAGGCGCCCACAAGCGTTGCCAACGATCAGGCATTCCAGCTCCGCCATGCATCTCTTGTTCGCTCATGACAAATTCCTAGATTTGAATTCGATTTGCTACGGCATCCAATACTTCAGCAATCGCATCGTCAATTGAAATACCATTTTTCTGTTCACCATTTCGGTATCTAAATGAGATAGCACCGGCTTTTTGATCTTCTTCACCAGCAATCATCATGAAGGGGATTTTCTCAAGTTGCGCCGTGCGAACTTTCTTCTGCATTCGATCATCTGAAGCATCGATATCCACCCGGATACCGGCCTTACGCATCTTGGCAATAATCTCTTCAAGATAAGGAGTAAAGGTATCTGCAACTGGAATTCCACGTACTTGAACCGGTGCAAGCCAAGGTGGGAATGCGCCAGCATAATGTTCAGTTAAAACTCCGAAGAATCTTTCAATGGAACCAAATAGCGCACGGTGAATCATTACTGGTTGTTGTCTTGAACCATCCGATGCTTGATATTCCAAATCAAATCTCTGCGGTAATTGAAAATCGACTTGAATTGTAGACATCTGCCAGGTGCGACCGATTGCATCTTTAGCCTGCACAGAAATCTTTGGACCATAGAACGCAGCGCCTTCTGGATCTAATACAAATTCCAAATTCTGATTTGTTGCTGCAATCCGTAGCGCTTCGGTCGCCGCTTCCCAATCAGAGTCACTTCCAACAGATTTCTCGGGATTGCGAGTTGAAAGTTCCAAGTAAAAATCCTCTAAGCCGTAATCGCGAAGCAAGTTTAAAACGAAGGTTAAGAGACTATCGAGTTCTCCGAGCATCTGATCTTTTGTGCAATAAATATGAGCATCATCTTGGGTAAAGCCGCGGGCTCGAGTCAAACCATGGATTACTCCTGATTTCTCGTAACGATAAACCGTTCCAAATTCAAAGAGGCGAAGTGGGAGTTCGCGATAAGAACGTGACGATGATTTATAAATTAAATTATGGAACGGACAATTCATCGGTTTCATGTAGTACTTCTGCCCGGCACGTTTTATAGTGCCATCAGCATGTAGCTCTTCATCCATAATCATTGGTGGGTACATGCCTTCGGAATACCATTCCAGGTGACCTGAAGTTTCAAATAACGCGGCTTTGGTTAGATGCGGCGAGTAAACAAATTGATAATCTTCTTCTTCATGGCGCTTGCGTGAATAATCTTCCATCGCCCGGCGAATAATTCCGCCCTTAGGGTGAAACACCGCTAACCCAGAACCAACTTCTTCTGGAAATGAAAATAAATCCAACTCGGTACCTAACCTACGATGATCTCGCTTCTCCGCTTCGGCCAATAAATTAAGGTATCCATCGAGTTTTTCTTGCGATGGCCAAGCGGTTCCGTAAATCCGCTGCAACATCGGATTCTTCTCTGAGCCTCGCCAGTAAGCGGCTGCAGTGCGCATCAACTTAAATGCCGGAATATGTTTCGTAGATGGTAGGTGTGGACCTCGACAGAGATCGCTCCATGCTGGTAGGCCATCGCGCCCTAAATTGTCATAAATTGTTAACTCACCGGCTCCTACTTCAACACTAGCTTCATCGTCAACACTGCCGGACTTAAGCCCAATTAATTCGCACTTATATGGTTCGTTTGCCAGTTCAGCCAACGCCTCTTTTTCAGTTACAACTCGTCTGCGAAATCTTTGGCCTGCTTTAATAATTTTGCGCATTGCCGATTCAAGCTTTTCAAGATCATCGGGATTAAATGGCTTTTGCGGTTCGAAGTCATAATAAAACCCATCAGTTATTGGTGGTCCAATACCCAACTTAGTGTCAGGAAAAACTTCCTGAACAGCCTGCGCCATTACATGCGCGGTTGAGTGGCGCAGAACCGAGAGGCCCTCTGGTGAATCAATACTTATGCCTTCAAGAACGTCGCCAGCTTGCAGTTCACTCCAAAGATCTTTGAGTTGACCATTTACTTTGCACACAATAATTTCAGTGTTCTCTGCGAAGATTTGGGTTGGGCGAATTTCCGAATCAACCGATTGCTTAATTCCATCTACGGAAATTGAAATACTTGCCATGTTCTTAGCCTACCGAATGGGCTAGGTGAATTTCGCGCAATTTATCGCTCCATTGCTTACTAATCTCGTCTTGTAGCAAATTGCGTCCTGAAATTTCACTCACTGGTTGCGCAATTCTTAGCGCCGACAGCGCAAATGCATGAGTGGCTCTATCCAATTCGATGCCATCAATTTCCGCTTCGATTGCCAACCCAGATGAAACTACTAATCCCCGAATAATTCCAGGAAGTACTCCAGAATCAAGGTTTGGGGTAACCCATAAACCATCTATCCTGAATACAAAATTAGAGACTGCTCCTTCGCAAACCTTGCCATTTTGATTCACAACAATAATTTCATCAAACCCAGCAACTCTCGCTTCAGTCAACATCGCAAGATTTGAGGTATATGGAAATGTTTTATGGAGCTTTGCTTGCGCGTCGATTTTCAGATTTCGTATTCCGATACGAGCCCCATGAGTGGTATCTACATATGGATCTATGGAAACTTGGAAGGTTTCACCAAAAGTTAAACGCATTCTGCCTAGTTCCACGCGATCTAGAGAGCCAAGTTTTTGCAATATTTCAGCATCCGAAGGAATTTCATATCCGAGAATTGCCGCGCTCTTTCGCGCTCTACTTAAGTGTTCACGCAGAAGTTGAGGTGTTCCGTTTTCCACGCGCACAGTTTCAAATAAGCCAGCTCCGAAAGGCCAGCGATCACTTCTAAATCCCCCCGCAATTGCAAGCAATTTTGCCGCTTTAAGTTCGGTCTCTTCCCATTCCATCATTGGATCACTCGACCAAGTTATTCCAGCACCAGTTCCAAATTTAAGTTTGTTGCCGACCTTCCAAAATAATCGAATCGCAACGCTGAGAACCGCGTTATCGCCCTCTATCCAACCAAGTGCGCCGCAGTAAGGCCCACGCTGTGTTGGCTCACTCTCCGCTATCAAATTAACAGCCGAGAATTTTGGCGCTCCGCTAACTGAACCGGGTGGAAGTATCTCTCTAAAAATCTCAGCCCAACCCAATTCTGCACGGACCTCGCCAACAACGTCAGACACCAAATGCTCTAGGCCTGGATGTAACTCGCTGCGAAAGAGTTCAGAAACTTTAACCGTTCCAGTCGAACAGATTCGAGCAAAATCATTGCGCATCAAATCAACGATCATCACATTCTCGGCTCTATCTTTCTCAGAGAATAATGAGCCAGTCTCTGACAACTTTCGAGTTCCCTTTATTGGGCTCGTCTTTATCTGCGAACCTTCGCGCAGAAGAAAAAGTTCCGGTGAAGCCGAGGCGATCTCAAAATCCGGAAGCTTTAGATAAGAAGCACTGGGCGCTGGGTTCCTTGCCAATATCTTTGCAAAGAGTGGTGCAAGTGAACGATGCTTTTCAATTTGAGTTGCAAGGACCCGACAAGCAGTCACTTGATAGACATTACCTAATTCTATTTGGGCACGAATCTCAGAAACATAACTCTCGAAATCGCTCTTTGAAATCGAACTCTCCCAAACGTCATTTAAGCCAAGCCATTGATTAGTCTCCGGAAAGGCAACACCTCGTAAAACATTTTTAAATTTCGCGAAAGTGTGTTTACCTTCAAAGGTTGTGGAGACCGCCCAAAATCCGCCGCCGTTTAAGGATTCGGGATCGCTGCTTATTTCGATTAACTCCGTCGCAAGAACCCCATTCATCCAGAAAAAGGGCTGGTTAATATCCACGACCTAACGCTAGATGAAGCCCTCCCTAATAATCTCTCTGGCACACGCTTTGGCGCTTGTCCGTTTCGTGCGCTAGATTTGCCCTCTTGATTCCGCCGAAAGGCAGATGAATAGAAATGCGGACGTAGCGCAGTTGGTAGCGCGGAACCTTGCCAAGGTTCAGGTCGCCGGTTCGAACCCGGTCGTCCGCTCTGGTGAACTTTCTTAAATGCATAGCGCAGGAAAAGATGGTCGGATGGCCGAGAGGCGAGGCTCAGGACTGCAAATCCTGCTACACGGGTTCAAATCCCGTTCCGACCTCCATAATTATCTATTACCCAAATACTAGGTAAGGGCGTTGCATGAGTGAATTAGAGAAATCAGAACGGCCATGGGGTCGCTACGAAGTTCTCCAAGAATCAGAAACTCATAAAGTTAAATGCATCTGGATGAACCCAGGATCAAGACTTTCTTATCAACGTCATAAGCACCGCTCTGAACATTGGTTTATCGTGCAAGGTACCGGCGAAGTTACTGTTGATGGAAAAGTTTCACACGTTAAACCTGGTGACACTGTCGAATTCGAAGTTGGTGTTCTGCATAGACTTGCAAACACAGGCAAGAATGAAATCATCTTTGTGGAAGTGCAGACCGGAACTTACTTTGGTGAAGACGATATCGAACGGTTAGAAGATGACTTCGGCCGCGCTTAAAGCGGTGCAAACTCAGCAGTGAAATGGCGCAACGCTGGCGGTTCTTGGGTGATCTTATAACCACCAAGTTTCGGAGCGCGCTTCAAGACTTCTACGCAAACCTCAATTACATAATCAATATGGCTCTGGGTATATGTACGTCTAGGAATGGCAAGGCGAACTAGTTCCATAGCAGCCGGAACCTCACTTCCATCTGGCTTGCGCCCAAACATTACGGTTCCAATTTCGCAACCACGAATTCCGCCAACTTTATAAAGTTCCACTGCAAGTGCTTGCCCCGGATATTGCAACGCGGGAATGTGTGGCAACAAAGCTTTTGCATCGATATAAACCGCATGTCCACCAATCGGAAGAACAACCGGTATCCCCATCTTTGAAAGGGCATTGCCAAGATAAGCGGTTGATTGAATTCGATACTTTAAATAATCATGTGAGACAGCTTCAGTTAATCCAACTGCTAGCGCCTCTAAATCACGACCAGCAAGACCACCATAAGTTGGGAAACCTTCAGTGAGGATTAACAGGTTACGACAAACTCCAGCAAGTGCATCATCATTTAACGCAAGCCAACCCCCAATATTTCCAAGTGGATCTTTCTTTGCACTCATTGTCATTCCATCAGCAAGTCCAGCAATCTCTCGAATAATCTCAACCACATCACGATCACCTTGTCCCGCTTCACGCTCTCGGATAAACCAAGCGTTCTCTGCAAAACGGCAAGCATCTAAGAAGAATGGAATTCCATACTTCTTACAGATTGCACTAACGCCCTTCAAATTCTCTAGCGATACCGGCTGTCCCCCACCAGAGTTATTTGTAATAGTCATCATCACGACCGGAATATTCGCAACACCCGTGGAATTGATAAATTTTTCCAGCGCTTCCAAATCCATATTTCCCTTGAAAGGATGCAAGCTTGAAGGATCGCGCCCTTCAGCAATAACTAAATCAACGGCTTCAGCCTTTGAATATTCAATATTCGCTCGGGTGGTATCAAAGTGCGTGTTACTCGGGATTAATTTTCCTTCGCCACCCATTGCAGTGAAGAGAATTTTTTCGGCCGCACGACCTTGGTGAGTTGGTATTACGTGCTTATAAGGAAATAAATCCTGTACTGCAGCCCTAAACAATAACCAAGAAGGTGAACCCGCATAAGATTCGTCACCATGTTGTATCGCGGCCCATTGGTTTCGACTCATTGCACCAGTGCCAGAATCCGTAAGAAGATCTACCAATACATTGTCGGATTCAAGAGAGAAGAGGTTGTATCCAACTTCAGCTATATATTTTTCCCGCTCTGTCTCTGTGGTCATAGCGATTGGTGCAACGGAGTGAATCTTAAAGGGCTCGATTATTGTCTTGAATTCCATGAATTTAGGCTAGTCCTAACCCACCACCAGTACTACTCCCCCCTATAAGTTTCAGCACTCAAAACATTTGAGGTAACATTCCGCACCTTAGGTTTACTTAAGGATCGTTGGCTCAGCGGTAGAGCACCACATTGACATTGTGGGGGTCACTGGTTCGATCCCAGTACGGTCCACGTTTAATTTATATTCTGATTTGGAGGCTTCTGATATGGGTCCACGGATACAAGAAGCAACTATTGCTGAGCAACGCAAGATGCGTCAGCGCCAATTAATGGATGCAGCGTTGAGCCTTGCTATGGAAGGTGGAATCGATTCTGTAACCGTTTCTGCGGTGGCGAAGAAGGCTGGGCTATCAAGATCTTCTATATACGAATATTTTTCATCATCTGCAGACTTAATTGCAGACTTGATTATGGAAGAAATGGCTCACTACAACCAACGTTTACTTAAAGCAGTCAATGAGGTTTCAGACCCTTATATTTATATTGAATTATGGATCGCCGAAGCGTTGCAATATGTAGTCGATGGTCGACACCTCTTGGTTAAAAGCTTGAATTCAGTTTCGACCCCAAATTTCCGTAAATCCGATATTGCTCAGGGTCACAAGCAACTTATGGCAACAATAACTAAACCGCTAAGTAATACCGGCTTGGATGATTTAGCTCTTGGTCTTACCTATCTGCAGAATACAATTGATGTTGCTTCGGTCAGAATTGAATCAGGAAATAATCCAGAGCTTGAAATCCTTTATGCGCAAAAATATGCAGTTGCCGGGCTTCAAGCGCTCGTAAACATCTCCAAATAAGTTAGACATCAGCCAAGTATTTCCAGAGCCTGAGCGATTATTTCGGATCTATAACTTTCGCCAAGTGAGATATGCCCATGACCGGGCAGGAAATTCAGTTTTGCAGTTGGAATATGTTTCGCTAACCATTCGCTGTGAGCTCTCGGCACCATGAAATCATCATCGCCTTGCCAAACGTAAACCGGTTTCTTCACTTCTGCGAGGTTAAACCCAAATGGTTTCACAAATGCTAAATCGTCATCTAGCCACCCGAGATAACTTACGGATAGCGCTCTGCGATAAGAGGCGGCATCAAGGTCTGCAACTTCCGCTGTAAGCGCCTTCTTATCGGCCTCGCCAATTAGTCCGCCGAAAGATTCGATCAAGTCGGAACCTTGAACGTTCTTGAAGGCTGTGGCATTTGTTTGCATCCATTTTTCGATGCTCTCTTCACCTTGAACAGCCGCACCAAACTCTTCATGGTTTTCTGGTCCCATTCCATTTAGGAAATCGAGATCTGGATTTCCCCACTCACCAACGCCAGCCAAAGTGATTGCCCCTTTGCAACGAGAATCTCTTGTCATATTTATTGCATGTGGGCCGCCACCTGACCAACCAATAGATACAAAACTTTCGATTCCAAGGTGATCTAAAAGTTCTCTTTGATTATCGATATCACTAGCAACGTTTCGATCTCTTCGGCGATCACTTAGCCCATAACCCGGACGGCTTGCCGCGATTGCGGCTACTTTCGGAATATCACCAAACCATTTCAACCAACCGGTGCACTCACCTGGGGTCCCATGATGAAAGAGAATTGCGCTCTTGCTCGTTGAACCATTCGACACAAAATCTAGATTTCTTCCATCCTGCAATTTAAATAGCGTCATCGGAAACTAATCGCCTTCTACCAGAGGAATTCGGTATTGGACTTTTCCTGATTCCAATTCATACGAATCATAAAGTTTTCGAGCTGTTTCATTTGTCGCATCGGTATTCCAATACAACCTAGAGGAACCAGCGCCTTCTGCAATCACCCGCACGGCATTGATGAGTGAACGTCCAATGCCCCCTCCTCTGAGTGAAGGCTCAACATATAAATCTTCAAGGTAGCAATAATTTACTTCTGCCCAAGTTGAGTTCTGAAACGAGTAATGCGTCATTCCTTGGATTGCACCGTCAACTTCAGCAACTAGGCAGTACATGTTGAAATCGGGATCCAATAAACGTTGCCAAGTTAGTTCACTCTGCTCATCGCTTAACTCTGTTTTATAGAACTTGAGGTACCCCTGCCAGAGCGGATCCCACGATGATTTATCACTTGCCGTTAGCGGGCGGATAGATTTCATGGCTAGATAATAGAAGGGATAAATCACTTCCCCAAGTACCATTATCGAATGTTCGCTTTCATTCCTGGACTTCTTGCCGGTCTCTCGCTAATTATTGCAATTGGTGCCCAAAACGCATTTGTAATCCGTCAGGGTTTAACCAAGAAGTACGTTTTTCTAACTGTTGCTATTTGTTCAGTCTCAGATGCCTTATTGATTGCCTTAGGTGCGAGTGGGCTGGGTGCTTTAATCAAATCGAATAATTCTGTACTAGAAATAATTAGATGGTTTGGCGTGTGCTACCTAATTTGGTTTGGAATAAAGAGCGCCCGATCCGCCCTTAAAGTTCAAGTCTTAACCGCGGTTGGTGAGGCTTCCGGAAATCGCAAAAGCGTAATCACCACTGTCCTCGCCTTAACTTTTCTGAACCCACACGTTTACCTAGATACCGTAATTTTACTTGGAAGTATTTCAAACCAATTTGGTGACAATAAATGGTATTTCGCCGCTGGCGCGGCGCTGGGAAGTATTCTTTGGTTTTCGGTTATTGGCTATGGCGCTAAATCAGCATCTAGGTTCATGTCGAAGTCGATCTTCTGGAAGATACTTGATTCGATAATTGCGGTAATTATGTTCTCTATTGCTGCGTTCTTGGCGTTCTACAACTTCAACTAGAGTTTTATTCGCCAATACATAATTTGACCTTCGCCGTGTTGTGGGGGAAGTGGAATCTGATTCAGAAATTCTCCACCGTTTTTCTTGATGACACTTTGTGATGAAATATTTTCGGGATCTGTTGTGAGGTCTACAAAAGGAAGTCCAACTTTTCTTGCTTCATCGAGCATTAGCTTTAAAGCCAATGATGCATATCCGTTACGACGCTTATGCGGAAGAATCCAATATCCAATGTGCCCTAAACAAGTTGGAGGAAGATCGGTCGTTCCGGGGTTCCAACGAAATCCAATTCGTCCGCAGATTTCACCATCCCACATATGTCGAACGATGCTTGGAAGTCTCTTTACGAAAGTTCCATCTGGCATCTCAATATCTGCGCCAAGGCCGAGTGGGTCATCTTGTTCTCGAATGAATCTTTCCGGATCGCTGATAGCTTCTTTGTAAAGCTTGTCCACTTCCATATGCAACATATCTGCATCAGTCATGACTAACTTAATAGCGGTAAGAAAATCTGGGAGATGCTTCTCTTCTAGTCGAATTAACTCCATAAATACCTTAAATACTTAGTCGTTCTGTGGGAAGCCTAAGTTAATTCCACCATGGCTTGGATCTAACCAACGGCTAGTAACAACTTTGCCTCGAGTAAAGAAGTGAACGCCTTCCGCACCGTGGGCATGGCTATCACCGAATAAAGAGTTCTTCCAACCACCGAAGGAGAAATAAGCCATTGGAACCGGGATCGGAACGTTAATTCCAACCATTCCAACTTCAACTTCATTCTGGAATCTACGCCCCGCCCCGCCATCGTTAGTGAAAATTGCTGTTCCGTTTCCATATGGATGGTTATTTACTAGTGCTAAGGCTTCATCGTAAGTATTAACGCGAAGCACGCTTAGGACTGGTCCAAATATTTCTTCCTTATAGATGGTCATCTCAGGAGTTACATTGTCGAACAGAGTTGGTCCAAGGAAGAAACCATCTCCGTCAACCTTCACGTTGCGACCATCTTCAACAAGAGTGGCCCCAGCTTTTTCACCTGCTTCGATGTATGAAGCAACTTTATCGCGATGAACTTTGGTAACTAATGGGCCCATATCAGAACCTTGGGTTCCGTCACCGGTTTTGATATTTGCCATGCGAGATTTGATTCGTGCAACTAGTGCACTTGCAATAGGTTCTACTGCAACGATTGCTGAAATTGCCATGCAACGCTCTCCTGCTGAACCAAAGCCAGCATTGATTGCAGCATCTGCGGCAAGCTCAAGATCTGCATCTGGAAGTACAACCATATGGTTCTTTGCGCCACCAAGTGCCTGTACTCGCTTACCTGCTTTAGTTCCAGTTTCATAAACATATCTAGCAATTGGCGTGGAACCTACAAATGAAACCGATTTGATTCCTGGGTGATTTAGTAACGCGTCTACGGCCTCTTTATCGCCGTGAACAACATTGAATACACCGTCTGGCAATCCAGCTTGCTTCCAAAGTTCGGCAAGCAACATCGCCGCGCTTGGATCTTTTTCAGATGGTTTCAAGATAACGCTATTTCCACACGCGATTGCGATTGGGAAGAACCACATCGGAACCATTGCAGGGAAATTGAAAGGAGAAATGATTGCTACGGGTCCAAGTGGTTGGCGAATTGAATAAACATCTACCCCAGTTGAAACCTCTTCTGAAAAACCGCCTTTAAGCAAATGCGGAATTCCACAGGCAAATTCAACTACCTCAAGTCCACGAGTTACTTCACCCGCGGCATCACTCAAAACTTTTCCATGTTCTGCGGTGATTAACGCCGCAATTTTCTCTTTGTTCTGCAGAACCAATTCGCGAAACGCAAATAAAACTTGGGTGCGCTTTGTTAGTGAACTATGTCGCCATTCGGTAAAAGCTTCGGTCGCGACATTGACGGCTCGATCAACGGTGGCCGTGCTAGCTAGCGCGACGTTGCCCGATACTTTTCCAGTCGCCGGGTTAAAAACCTCGCTTGTGCGTTCTGGGTTCTGGGTATCAAGGGCGCCATTAATCCAATGTGAAATGAGAGTTATCTGATTCATAGTGGCAATGTACGCCAGTCGAATATGATGGCGCCAATTAGATGCGACACATTAAGTGTCCAAAACGTCCAACCGCTAGGGGCTTAGGTATGAGTGCAGAGAAGAAGACCAACGCGCAAGTCAGCGCCGCTGACCATAAATTTGTATTCCACTCCTGGTCTGCGCAAGGAGCTATCTCCCCTATCCCGGTTGCCAAGAGTTCGGGTTCAAGATTTTGGGATCACGATGGCAAAGAGTTTTTAGATTTTTCATCTCAGTTAGTTTTCACAAATATCGGTCACCAACATCCAAAGGTTGTAGCGGCAATTCAGGAACAAGCTGGAACACTGACCGCCCTTGCGCCACAACATGCAAGTGATGTTAGAAATGAAGCCGCGGAAAGAATCGTTGGCGTTGCAGGTTCAAAATTTGCAAAGGTTTTCTTTACTAATGGTGGCGCTGATGCGATTGAAAATGCAATTCGGATGTCGCGAATACACACTAGGAAGCATAAAGTTCTTTCTACATATCGTTCGTATCACGGAAATACTGGTTCAGCGATAAATGCAACTGGTGATCCACGCAGATTTCCAAATGAGTTTGCATTTGGTCACGTTCATTTCTGGGGTCCCTATCTTTATCGCACACCATTCTGGGCAACTACCGAGGCCGAAGAATGCGCACGTGCGCTGGAGCACTTAGAGCAAACAATAATCTTTGAAGGTCCAAATACGATTGCCGCAATTTTGCTTGAAACAGTTCCGGGTACCGCGGGCGTTTTAATTCCACCGGCTGGTTATCTTGAAGGTATTCGCGCGCTATGCGACAAGTACAAGATCATGTGGATTGCAGATGAAGTAATGGCTGGTTTTGGCCGAACCGGAAAATGGTTTGCCTTCCAAAGCACAATTGTAGTTCCAGATTTAATCGCATTTGCCAAGGGAGTTACCTCTGGTTACGTACCACTTGGTGGCGTCGTTATAAGCAGCGAAATCTCAAAGACTTTCGATGAAACAGTATTCCCTGGTGGACTTACTTATATGGGCCATCCCCTCGCCGCCGCGGCCGCAGTTGCCACAATTGATGTTATGAAGGAAGAGAAGATGTTAGAGAATGCCACATCAATTGGCGCGAAAATATTAGCTCCGGGTCTCGCTGAATTAGCAAAGAAACATAAGGTAATCGGCGATATTCGAGGCGCCGGTGTTTTCTGGGGAATTGATTTAGTAACCGATCGCAAGACGCACGCACCACTCGCACCATATGGTGGCTCAAGTCCAGCCATGAATGAACTAGTTGCGGCTTGTAAAGCGAATGGCATGATGCCATTTACAAACTTCAATCGAATTCATCTCTGCCCTCCTTGCAATATCTCCGAAGCAGATGCCAAGTTGGGGCTTGAAATTCTAGATAAATCACTAGGTGAAATTGCAAAGTATTACACCGGTGAGTGATTTGAAATGGGGAACGCCAGATATGGTCTCCCCACTCGCAAGAGTTCTTGTGCGTACGCCAACAACTGTTGGAAAATTTGTTGAAGAGGGGTTTTGGCGTCAACCAGATTCGGTTGCGCTAATCAAGGAACACCAATCATTCATTGAGCTTCTCCGATCGTTAGGCGCAGTTGTTGATGTTGCCGAGAGCATCGATGGTCTTGTCGATTCGGTATATATGCATGATCCAATGCTTATGACACCACACGGAGCGATCTTGCTTCGAATGGTTAAGCCAGTTCGAAGTGATGAACCAGCGCATTTTCGTAAGACCCTAGAAGGACTTGGCGTTCCAATTTTGGGCGAATTAAGTTCACCAGGATTTGCGGATGGTGGAGATAAAGTTTGGTTAGATGAGAAAACACTTCTAATCGGTCACAGTTATCGAACAAATCAAGAAGGTATCAATCAGATTCGTGAATTGTTAGCACCTTTTGGTGTTGAGGTTCACTCCTTTGACCTACCGCACTACGAAGGTCCCGGCGCTGTTCTACATCTGATGAGCGTTCTATCACCAATCTCTTACGATAAAGCTGTTGTTTATGAACCACTTGCTCCTGTCCGGTTATTGGAATTCTTAAAGTCGCGAGGAATTTCTTGGTTCACAGTAAGTGAAAAAGAAATGTTGACACAAGGTTCTAATATTTTGGCAGTCGCACCTGGCGTTGTTGTTTTGGCTGCAGGAAATCCCGAGATTGAAAATAAATTGCGCAGCGCTGGAATTTCTGTGCACTTATTCACAGGGGAGAATGTTGCAGTCAAAGGTGATGGCGGACCTACTTGCCTCACCGCACCCCTGTTGCGTATTAAATAGCTCGCAAATATGACAAACTGCCGCCATGGCCCAACTTATTTATTACTGCGGAACGATGGATAGCGGAAAATCGACTCTTGCACTTCAGACCGCGCATAACTACGAAAGTCGAGGTCGTCATGGTTTGGTCTTTACGAATCAAGATCGTGCCGGAACTGGAATCATTTCCTCAAGGTTAGGGCTACAAAGTCCAGCAATCGAAGTCGGTAGCGGAATGGACATCTATGCCTTTGTTGAAACCCACCAGAAAACAAAAGGCAAATTAGATTATTTAATTTTTGATGAAGCCCAGTTTTACGAGAGCGAACAGATAGATCAACTTGCACGAATTGTGGACATCTTGGAAGTTGATGTATTCGCATTCGGAATTCTTAGTGATTTTAGAACTTCACTCTTCCCGGGTTCTATGCGTTTGATTGAATTGGCAGATCGCGTAAATCCACTGCAAGTTGAAGCGTTGTGCTGGTGTGGGCTTCGCGCAACACATAATGCCCGCATCGTCGGCGGTCGCATGACTCGCGAAGGTGATCAACTACTTCCAGGAGATACCGCTCCAGATGCCACAGTTTTGTATGAAGTTCTCTGCCGTAAACACCATATGGCAAACATGAGTTCAAAAGATCACGATAAGAACGGGTAAGTTAACGCCATGAGTGATTTATATTCAGATCCAATCGCGACTGCTGTTCTTGCTGCTGCAAAAATTGCAGAGCTAACTGGAAAACCAAAACATAACGTTGCACTTGTCATGGGCTCTGGCTGGACACCTGCAACCGATGCACTCGGTAAACCAACACATGAATTTGCCGTAACCGAAGTTCCCGGATTTCCCGCTCCCACTGTGGTCGGACATGGCGGCCTTATCCGTTCTTATGAAATTGATGGCGCAAATGGAAAATTACAGGCACTGGTCTTTCTAGGACGTACCCACTTATATGAAGGTAAAGGTCTAGAACCAGTAGTTCACGGCGTGCGGACCGCAGTCAAGGCTGGTTGCAAAGTTGTAGTTCTTACAAATGCTTGTGGCGGAATTAATCGAGATTACAAGGTTGGGCAACCCGTTTTAATTCGAGATCACATTTCGATGACTGCGACCAGTCCCTTAATTGGCGCAGATTTCGTGGACCTAACAGATTTATATAGCAAACGAATCCGCGAACTTGTAAAGCGCGAAGACCCATCACTAGCTGAAGGTGTTTACGTACATTGGCGCGGGCCAGCATATGAAACTCCTGCCGAGATAAATATGTTGCGAACAGTTGGCGCAGATTTAGTTGGTATGTCTACTGTTCCAGAAGCAATTGCGGCGCACGCTCTAGGTGCAGAGATTCTAGGAATCTCACTAGTCACAAATGCTGCTGCTGGAGTAACGGGCGAAAAACTTAGCCATACCGAAGTTATGGAAGCTGGAAAAGCTGCTGCCGGACGTATGGGTGAATTGCTTGCGAAAGTTTTAAAACAGCTGTGATTGACGAGCAATTCCGATTAGAAATATTGGATTGGATAGCAAAGGATCCTGACCTTAAAACGGCAGAGCTCTTAAGCAAATGGTTAGACGATGGCAATGAAATAGAACTTCGAAAATCTTTTAACGGATTCCTAGAATTCGGAACAGCAGGTCTACGTGGGCCAGTACGTCCTGGGCCTTCAGGAATGAATCGTGCAGTTGTTGGTCGAACAGCCGCAGGAATTGCTTCCTACCTAACTTCGCGCGGACTTTCTAAAGTTGTTATTGGACGCGATGCCAGACATGGATCCGCGGAATTCATGGAAGAGAGCGCAGAGATTTTTGCTGGCGCTGGCTTAGAAGTCCACTTACTACCCCGAGAATTACCGACTCCGATATTGGCATATGCAGTTAATGAATTGGGTTTTGATTGTGGAGTAATGGTTACCGCAAGCCACAATCCCGCAATAGATAACGGCTATAAGGTTTATCTTGGAAAGAGCGTAGATGGCATCGAATATCGTGGCAGCCAGATAATTTCACCGGCAGATGCTCAAATTTTTACTGAGATTATCAAAGTAAAGCTCCCAAGCCCAAGAGGTAGCGCTTGGAGCATGGTTAGCGAAGAGCTAATCAAGCGTTATTTATCAAGTACTGCGAAAGGTGTGAGCGAAAAAACGCCGCAGAAAATCATTTATACCGCAATGCACGGGGTTGGAACCGAAACGTTGCTATCGCTCTTTGCGAAAGCGAATTTTTCAGAGCCCATTCTCGTAAGCCAACAAGCAAGGCCAGACCCGGATTTTCCAACTGTTGCATTTCCAAACCCGGAAGAAGCTGGAGCGATGGATTTAGCAATCGCACTTGCGACGAAAGAGGACGCTGATTTAATTATCGCAAACGATCCTGATGCAGATAGATGCGCTGTTGCCGCAAAAGACCGAGACGGAAGTTGGAGAACACTTCGTGGCGATGAACTCGGTACGCTTTTCGGGCATTACATTTCCAAGAGCGAAGATGTATCGGGGAAGGTTTTTGCGACAACAATTGTGTCATCTAGCGCACTTCGCAAAATAGCGGCTAAAAACGGAGTTGGTTGCAGCGAAACCTTGACTGGATTTAAATGGATTTCGAAAGTTCCGAATTTGGCATTTGGGTATGAAGAGGCAATCGGATATTGCGTAGACCCAGCAAATGTAAATGATAAAGATGGGCTTTCTGCCGCGCTTAAGATTGCGGAAATAAATTCCGAGTTGAAGGCTAAAGGTGCGAATATCTTGGCGTATTTAGATGAGATCTGGAGTCAAATCGGTTATCACCGAACCCAACAGCTATCTATTCGAGTAAATGATCTTGGAACCATTAAAAAAATTCTCTCCGATTTAAGTTGCACTCCCCCTAAAACAATCTCAGGACTTTCTGTAACCAAGTTTGAGGATTTGGGTAAGAGCGAATTACCTACTGAGGGCTTTCGCTTTTACTGCGGCGAAAACGTTCGTGTAATTATCCGCCCAAGTGGGACCGAACCTAAGCTCAAAACCTATATCGAAGTGGTCGGTGAGAAAGATTTTGCCGAGGCGAAAGTAGCGGAGATAGTTGCCGAATTTACTAAGTTATTCGCCGGATATAGCTAGATAACCTGGCTTAACAATCTCTTCAATAATTGCGAGTCGCTCTTCAAAGGGAATAAAAGAACTTTTCAGCGCATTAATCGTGACGCGTTGTAGGTCTTGAAAGTTCCAATTAAATGCCTTAACAACTTCCACCATCTCATTTGTCATCGATGTACGACTCATTAATCGGTTATCTGTATTAATTGTTACTCGGAAACGTAGCTTTGCTAGAGCCCCAATCGGATGTGAAGCAATATTTTTTGCCGCACCGGTCTGTAAATTCGAAGTTGGGCAGAGTTCCAAAGGAATACGACGATCTCGCACATATGCCGATAGCCGACCTAGTTTTGGTTTTGACCCAGAGAAATCAATATCTTCAATGATGCGCACGCCATGTCCTAAGCGTTCAGCGCCACACATTTGAATTGCCTGCCAGATTGAAGGCAGACCATAAGCCTCACCAGCATGAATTGTGAAGTGCGCATCCTCTTGCCTTAAATAATTGAAGGTATCTAATTGATTTGTCGGTGGGAAACCATCTTCTGGCCCAGCAATATCAAAACCAACTACGCCAAGATCACGATACTTAATGACTTTTTCGGCAATCTCTTGGGCATGAGGATTTTGTCGTAGCGCGCACAACAGGGACTCAACCCTGATCGTAAATCCTTCGGCTTTTGCTTCTGCTTCACCGAGTCGATATCCGGCAATTGTCGCTTCAATAACTTCATCTAGCGTTAATCCCTTGCGAGTAAACAACTCTGGAGCGCCACGTACTTCCGCGTAGACCACACCATCTCTTGCCAAATCAAGTGCACACTCTTTTGCTACACGGGTTATTGCCTCTTTTGTTTGCATTACAGCAATCGTGTGTTCGAAAGTTTCGATATAGCGAACCAATGAACCAGAGTTACAAGCCTCGTAGAACCAATCACCAAGAGCGTCAGGATCATTAGCGGGCAGTTTGTAGGCAATTTCCGCCGCTAATTCAATAATTGTTTGTGGCCTAAGGCCGCCATCTAAGTGGTCATGAATTACCGCTTTCGGCAAGCGTTTGATTTGTTCTGCCGTTGGAATACTTGTAAGCGTCATCTCATCCCTCTATTTTCTCAATTATAAGAGGTAGGCGTTTGGCAATCGAACCATCTTGGCTAATTGTAAAAGATCCATCCAGCGCACGTAGGGCGCGTTCAAAGCGCGCAGGTTCATCTGCGTGCAAGGTATAAATAACATCGCCCTTCTTGATTATCGCTCCAGGTTTTGCATGAATCTCTATTCCTGCGCCCGGCGAAACTTTCTCGCCTTGCTTTGACCGGCCAGCACCCAAACGCCAAGCCGCAATTCCAACGCCCATTGCATCCATTGAAGAAAGAGTGCCATCCGAAGTTGCTGTAACTTCAGTTCTCTCTTTCGCTATTGGTAGCTTTGCGTCAGGATCTCCGCCTTGTGCGCGAATCATTGCCTTCCAACTATCCATCGCCGCACCGTTTTTTAGTGCATCTGCTGGATCCATCAATTGTTTTATTCCTGCAGCATCTAACATTTCACGGGCAAGAACCAGAGTAAGTTCAACGACATCACTTGGTCCACCGCCAGCTAAAACTTCAACTGATTCCCGAACTTCAAGGGCATTGCCCGCTGTTAAACCAAGTGGAACATCCATAGCAGTTACTAACGCTCTAGTTTTTACACCAGCACGCTTTCCAAGTTCAACCATGACTCTTGCAAGTTCGCCCGCTTTTTTGGGATCAGTCATAAATGCACCAGAACCTGTTTTAACATCCAATACCAGCGCGCTAGTACCTTCAGCAATTTTCTTACTCATGATGCTTGAGGCAATTAAAGGAATTGCTTGAACTGTTCCAGTTACATCGCGAAGTGCATAAAGTTTCTTATCAGCAGGAGCAAGGCCAGCGCCGGCCGCACAAATTACTGCGCCACAACTCTTAATAACTTCTAGCATTTGTGAATTTGTGAGTGAAGCTCGCCAACCCGGTATTGATTCCAATTTATCTAGCGTTCCACCCGTATGCCCGAGGCCTCGACCAGAAAGCTGTGGAACTGCGCCACCGCAAGCAGCGACTAGAGGTGCAAGTGGCAATGTTATTTTGTCACCAACTCCACCTGTTGAATGCTTATCTACAGTTTTACGATCAAGCATCGACCATTCCATGCGCTCACCACTGTTGATCATGGCATCGGTCCAGCGTGATATTTCTCGAGAGTTCATACCATTTAGCAGAATTGCCATCAGCAAAGAGGACATCTGTTCATCGGCAACTATGCCCTTGGTGTAAGCGTCGATGATCCAATCAATTTGCGGATCTGAAAGTTCGTTTCTATCTCGTTTTGCGCCAATTATTTCAACGGCATCGAAAACTTCACTCATTTCAATAAATCATCCGGACCAAATGCCCAAGGCAGAAGCGTGGACATTAGAGCTGGACCATCAGGCGTCATAAATAATAAATCGCTGCCACCATGTTCAAAAAGCAATTGGCGACAACGGCCGCAAGGCGAGAGAAAGTTCCCATCCGCATCAACGCAGACCGCAGCAACTAACCTACCTCCGCCACTAGCGATTAAATTCGAAACCAAACCGCATTCGGCGCATAGCCCAAGGCCATAACTCGCATTTTCAACGTTGCAACCAGAAATAATTCGACCATCACTTACCAGGGCAGCAACGCCTACTGGAAATTTTGAGTAAGGGGCATAAGCCTTTTTCATTATATTTTTTGCTTCTAAATGCAGTTGATCCCAATTAATCTCCATTTTTAATGTGCTCCCCCGCGAAGATAAGGAACGCCATCGGCCGCGGGCGCTCTTACTCGACCGACCAATCCAGTAACAGCAATAATCGTGGCGATATATGGAACCATCAACATGAATTCAGATGGAATCGAAACTCCGATGATTGTTAAGGTGCTTTGTAAGTTATCTGCAAAGCCAAAGAGTAGAGCGGCAAACACTGCACCAATTGGACTCCACTTTCCGAAAATTAAAGCCGCGAGAGCAATAAAGCCCGCGCCGGCGGTCATCTCTTTTCCAAATGCACCTACAGAACCAACTGTGTAATAAGCACCGCCTACACCTGCAATAAGTCCGGCGATAATTACATTCTTGAAGCGGAGTTTATTTACATCAATTCCCACGGTATCGGCAGCAGTTGGATGTTCACCAATAGCTCTAGTCCGGAGTCCCCATTTAGTTTTGAAGAGCGCAAAAGTTATTGTTGCGACAATCGCAAACATTAGGTAAACAACAATGGATTGGCTAAAGAAGATTGGTCCCAAGACCGGAATTTTTGAAAGTATCGGGAGTTCAATTTTTCCAAAAGTTGGCGCAGTGTTCCATGTGCTTTGATATGGCACTAACAATTTCTTATATAGGAAATCTGTAAGCCCAATTACTAGAACATTTAATACGAAGCCGAGAATGACCTGGTCTACCGAAAATTTGATAGCGAATGTCGCTAGTAAAAATGAAATAGCTGCACCAGCTATCGGGGCAGCTATTAGGCCCCAAATGGTTTTATGAGTCAGACTTGCTACGACGCCAGATACGAAGGCACTTGCTAGGAGCTGGCCTTCAATTGCAATATTAATAACACCTGAACGTTCACAAATAAGTCCTGACATTGAACCGAAAATTAGTGGAACAGCAAGCAGTAACGCTCCTTGGAGTAACCCAGTCAAGGGAATGAATTTCCCAGAAGCGGCCCAAGTAATAAAGGACATCAGAATTCCAAAAGTAGCTACTCCAACAGGAAAAACTATTTGACGGCGTTTGCGGTAGGCAAGAATTGCCAGAACGCTAGCAACCAAGGAAATCCCAGAAAATATTTTTACCCCAGTCGCTGAAGCGATGACCCACTCTTTGATTAGAACCCACTCGTTATTCAAAACAAAACCAAATGTTGTCTTATTTTTACCGGGACTTATAAACCCGAAATAGAGAAAGGAGAGCGATGATAGAAGGGTAATAACTACTACCCCGCGAAGTCTACGTTTCTCAACGCTGGATCTAATCTCGCTCATCCGTTCCAACCCTTCGAAGTAAGACCAGCGGATGAATTTAACTTCTTTAATCTGAAGATGAAGCGCACAAATGTAGGTGCGGCTATGAATAGGACAATTAACGCCTGAGTTACAAGAACAATATCTAGCGGTACGCCGGTATTTGATTGCATTGTGCGTCCTCCTGCATGGAGTGCGCCAAAGAGAAGTGCTGCGAAAACTGTTCCGAGTGGCTGGGCTCGACCGAGAAGAGCGACTGTTATCGCGTCGAAACCAAATGAGCCAGCAATATCTGCATTGAGCGCATGCTCGCTGCCAAGAACTTGAACTGCGCCACCCAATCCTGCGAGTGCACCGCAAATTGCCATCGTCGCTGTCAGAACGAAAGGTACTGAAATTCCTGCGGTCTTTGCCGCTTGGCCGTTGGCACCAACTGCGCGAAATTTATAACCAATTGTTGTCTTGGTTAGTAACCACCAAACAAAGAGTGCGGCAACGAGAGCAATAAATATTCCGGCATGAATTCGCAAATTAGCACCAGCGAGCAACGGCAATCGAGCACTTTGATTAACTTCGGGAGCTATCGGATCGATTCGTCCTGGACGCAAAAATTGGCTTGTCTTCAGAATCCACAAAATAAAATATCCAGCGATGTAATTCATCATAATCGTCAAAATAACTTCATGGGCGCCGGTCTTCGCTTTCAATAACCCCACTGCCCCACCCCAAATTGCAGCAAGTGCCATTCCTGCTAGCGCTGCAGCTATAACGTGAATAACGATTGGAAGTTGGAAATGAAAACCAACATATGAAGCCCCTATGGCACCAAATATGAATTGCCCTTGAGCTCCGATATTGAAAAGACCAGATTTAAATGCGAGTGCAACTGATAGGCCAGTTAAAATTAGTGGTGTAGCAATAACAATTGTTTCAGAGAGCGGGTAGAAACCCTGGAAGAAATTATGGCCCTTCGTTAAATTTATATCAAAAATAGAACCTTGGAAAAGTGCAAGATATGCATTCCCTGCAGTAGCCCCAGCGCTCTTAATAAATTCTAATGGCGACCCAATTTTGCTAAGAACCTTGGCATCTGAAAAAGCGATGGTAAATCCAGTCAAGGTGAAGGCCAAAGCGAAAGATAAACCTGGCAATTTTATTGCTTGACCAAATTTAGCGAGTGAAGTTCGCATTAGGCACTCACCCTCTTGGAAGCTACGCCTGCCATTAAGAGACCTAACTCTTCACGTGTAACGTTGGAATCCACAATATCTAAAATCTCGCCGCGATACATCACTGCAATTCGATCAGCCAGAGCCATAACTTCATCAAGTTCGGTGCTAAAAAGTATGACGCCGCGACCGGCATCGCGTTCAGCAAGTATGCGTTCGTGTACGAACTCGATCGAGCCAACGTCCAGACCCCGGGTTGGTTGGGAGGCAACTAAAACCTTGACCGGCCTCGATAACTCACGGGCAATAACGACTTTCTGCTTGTTTCCACCCGAAAGTGTCGAAACAGCATCTGAAACGGATTGCAATCTGATATCGAATTCCTTGACTTTCTTCTCTGCCTCGGCCAGAACAACTCCTGCTGAAAGCGTAATCCCCTTTGTATATGGTGCTTGATCATGTAAATCAAGAATCAAATTCTCGGCTATTGAAAAACTTCCTACGAGACCATCTAACTCGCGTGACTCTGGAATAAATGCAATTCCAGCATGTAGAGAGCCATAAATACTTTTGCCACGTATCTCTTCACCACTCAACAGAATTGAACCCTCGATGTGGTCTTCTAAATTTATAAGAGCTCTAGCAAGTTCGGATTGGCCATTTCCTTGCACGCCAGCAACTGCCAGAACCTCACCAGCATTCACATGGAAATTAACTTTCTTCACAACAGCTGCTCCTAAAGCATTGCGAACAGTCAAATCTTTTGCGACAAGAATAGGCTCGCCAATTTTATGTTTGTGCTTTTCGGGAGCTAAATCTACAGTGCGCCCGACCATCAGTGAGGCAAGTTCACCTTCAGATGTTTGCGGAGAGACAGCTCCTACAACTTTTCCGCGTCTGATAATTGTAATTTGATCAGCAACTTCTCTAACTTCACGCAATTTGTGAGTGATAAAAATGATCGAGGTCCCCTTGGCTTTTAGTTCTCGCATCGTCTTCAAAAGCTCATCAGTTTCTTGTGGCGTCAGTACCGCAGTTGGTTCATCGAGAATCAAGACTTTAGCCTCATAAATCAACGCCCGAATAATCTCTACTTTTTGTTGGATACCAACGGGAAGGGTCTCAACAATCGCGTCCGGATCTACTTCAAAACCGAAATCTTTTGATACCTCTCTTATCGCCGATCGCGCAGTTTCAATATCTAACGCTCCGAATTTCCCGGTTTTTTCATGTCCTAGGACAATATTTTCTGCAACAGTGAAAACAGGGATGAGCATGAAATGTTGGTGCACCATTCCAATGCCAGCTCGTAGCGCATCACTTGGATCAGAAATATCGATGACTTTTTCGTCGACCAATATTTCACCCGAATCTGCCTTGAGCAAGCCATAAACAATATTCATGAGGGTTGATTTCCCAGCGCCATTTTCGCCGAGAATCGCATGTATCTGACCAGTTTCAACTCTTAAATTTATTTCGTCGTTGGCAGTGAAAGAACCAAAGGTTTTAGTAATTCGGCGTAACTCTAGAGACACCTCGGAATCTTAGCGAATTCGAGTGCAAAAAAATAGGAGGCCCGATCGCTCGGCGCCTCCTATTCTTAAGTGGTTAATTAGCGATTAATTAACCTTTAGTTTTCCAGCGATAATGGAATCGCGAATAGCGCGAATTTCATTTTTCAGAGTACCAGGCACTCGGCCTGACAAGTCATGATAAGGGGCAAGTGAAACTCCCTTATTCTTTAGAGTTCCAACATACTTTGATGCGGTGAACTTCTTATCAGCCACATCTTTCGCAACTGACTTGATAGATGCACCAATCTCTTTTACTACAGTCGAAAGAATAATTGACTTACCTGCAGTTAGAGTGTTGTAAGCATCTGAGTCAACCCAGATTGTTAGCGACTTCTTAGTCTTCTCAGATTCTGCCGCATAAGATGCACCCAGAATTCCACCAACAGGAAGGATGATATCCGCACCTTGTTGTTCGAAGCCCTTAGAAATTGTTAGCGCCTTAGCTTGATCAGAGAAGTTACCAACGAATGTTCCAGACGCTGGTTTTGCTGGATCCCAGCCAAGTACCTGAACGCTCTTTGACTTTAGCTTGTTGTAATGAGCAACACCGCGAGCAAATCCATCCATGAAAATTGTAACTGTTGGATATGGAGCGCCGCCGTAAGTTGCAACCTTGCCGGTCTTCGTCATTCCGGCTGCTAGGTAGCCTGCCATGAATGCTGCTTCATCAGTTTGGAAGGTTAGTCCCTTTACATTTGGAACATCTTTGCAATTCCAATTTGCATCACAATCTTGACCCGCGTCGTCAACAACTGCGTACTTAATCTTTGGATTTGCCTTTGCAGACTTAACGATTTCTGCTGAGATAGCGAAACCAACACCAACGATTAATTCACAACCCTTGTCAACAAACTTCTTGATATTTGGTGCGAAATCTGCTGATGAAGAAGCTGGAAGGTATTCAGCAGTTGAAACTAATGATGCTTGTGCACCTTTCCAGGCGCCTTCGTTGAATGAACGATCGTCTACGCCACCAGTATCTAGCGCAAGACAGAGTTTAATTTTTGCTGCTTGTGCTGAAGGAGCAACTGCAACACCTGCAATAAGTGTCAAAGATGCAACAACCGCCATTAGCTTTAATGGTTTTTTCAAAGCGCCTCCTGAAGTAACCCTTGTGAAAGGGATTGATGTGCGCACAACTCTATCGTCCACCATATTTCAATCAAGTTTCAGAACGTCATGGCGTGGCAACAAACTCTCGACCTAGACTCTAAAGTTTTGCGTCGATTGCAAACTTCTGAACCTAGAAAACGCCAGAAATGACAGTGCCTTGCTTTAACCTTCAGGCATGTCGCCCTTAACGCCAAAAATCTCACGATCGAACTTCGATCCACCTGCAGATAATTGGCAACCTGGGTTTAGTGAACTCGGGCTACCGCTAAAGGATGTAACTTTCATTGTTCTGGATCTAGAAACTACCGGTGCTTCTCCTGCCCAAGGTTGTGCCATAACCGAGATTGGCGCTGTAGCCGTCCGCGGTGGCGAAATACTTGCGGAATTTTCAACCTTTGTTAATCCCGTTGTTCCACTGCCCGAATACATAATAAATTTAACTGGCATCACCGATGAGATGCTGCGCGATGCACCACGAATTGCAGAGGCTTATGCAAATTTTATGCATTTCATTAACGAACATGACGCTCCATATTTTGTAGCCCACAATGCGCCATTTGATATCGGCTTCCTGAAAGCTGCGGCCCGTTCACTCTCTGAACCCTGGCCGCGGCATGAAGTGATCGACACTGTTAGATTTGCGCGGTTAGTAGTTGAACGCTCAGAAATCCTAAATTACAAACTTGGGACTTTGGCAGAATTTTTCCAAACTCAGGCACTACCAACTCACCGAGCGCTCGATGATGTAAAAACCACAGTTGAAGTTCTGCACCGATTAATTGAGCGGGCAGCAGGATTTGAAGTATTTACGATTCAGGATTTACAGCAATTTATGAAGCGGCTTCCAGAGAAAAAATTCAAACCTTAATTAACGATTAACCACGGTTCTGCTACTCAACAATGCAGCAACCTTCGAGGCCAAGGTAAATGGGTCAATTGGATGCATCACTACATCTTCCACCTTCGACCAAGAGGCTAGCCAATTATCTTGAACTCGGCCTGTTATCACTAAGACTGGTGGACAGTTGAAAACTTCGTCTTTCAATTGTCGGGCTAGGCCCAGGCCACCTTCAGGAACCGCCTCACCATCAAGAATAAAAAGATCCACCGCCCCTTTTGAATCTAGATATAGACGAAGGGCCGGACCAGTGGCGAACTCAATGATTTGATGCTCAGGTAGTTCTGCGGAGACCCTGCGACCAAGTGCTGTTACAACCGAGGACCTGACAGATGAGTCATCTGAATAGAGCGCGATTTTTAGGTTCTTATCTAAAGCCATAGCCGAAAGTCTAACCGCCAGCGAAGCCAATTAATCACCGCTTTTACTTGCAAAATCCGTGATGAGTTTCACCCAATGGGGATAGCCGTCCCGAGTGTAAAACATCTCATTTATGCCAAGAATCGGCAATAATCCCTCTATGACAACAAGTTCAGCTGCCGTGCAAACATCAGCCCCTCAAAAGGTAAACCGTCCAAATATCGTTGCGGTTGGAACCATCGTCTGGCTAGCAAGTGAGTTAATGTTTTTCGCAGCGCTCTTTGCAATGTACTTCACCACTCGCGCAGTGCAAGGTCCCGAAGTTTGGCTGGAATCAACAGGGCTATTAGCTATTCCCTTTGCAGCTGCCAACACAACAGTTCTAGTTCTCTCTTCAGTAACCTGTCAGTTCGGTGTTTTCGCAGCGGAACGTTTTCAAGCTAAGCGCTTAGGTCCTATCTGGCAATTTAGTAAATGGGGAATGCGCGAATGGTTTGCCCTTACATTTCTAATGGGAGCCTTCTTCATCGGTGGTCAAGTTTATGAATATGCGAACTTGGTACATGAAAGTCTAACGCTCTCTTCAAACGCTTACGGTTCAGTTTTCTATATGACAACTGGTTTCCACGGTATGCACGTAACTGGTGGCTTAATCGCATTCTTGATAGTGATGATTCGAGTACTTCGCGCCCAGAAATTTGGACACAAACAGGCACAGACCGCGATTGTTGTTTCTTACTATTGGCACTTCGTTGACATCGTTTGGATCGCGCTTTTTTCTGCAATCTATTTAATTAAGTAATGGAGATGGTGAATAATTGAAAACGGTAAGAATTAGTTTAGGAATCAAGAAAATCTCTCGCTATCGCCGCCATCGCTTTGCCGGTCCAGCGCTATTAACTGTTGCATTGATTTCACTAGGTGCCACTTTCCAGGTTGCAAGTGCGCTTCCAAGCACAAATAAAATGGAGACAACTGTAAAGTCAACTTTAATTGAAGAAGGAAAGCGAATATTTGCCTTAGGTTGTTCTTCCTGTCACGGCCTGAATGCCGAAGGCGGTTCGATTGCTCCTTCACTAATCGGCGTAGGCGCAGCATCTGTTGATTTCCAAGTTGGCACTGGTCGCATGCCGATGCAAGATATGAGCCAACAAGCAATGCGCAAAAAGCCTATTTATGACACAGAAGAGACCGCGGCGCTTGCTGCATATGTGGCCACACTTGCTCCAGGTCCTGATGTAATTAATGAAGCGCAGTTAACTTATGAACGCGATGGAAATACTGCCGAAGGCGGAGAACTATTCCGAACTAACTGCGCAATGTGCCACAACTTTGCTGGTCAAGGTGGCGCACTAAGCCAAGGTAAATATGCCCCAACACTTATGGGCGTAGAAGCAAGGCATATTTATGAGGCGATGGTTACTGGTCCGCAATCAATGCCGGTGTTCAGTGATAAAACCATTACACCAGAAGAAAAACTTTCAATCATTAAGTGGATCAAAGCTGCAGAAAGTGAGCCAAATCTTGGAGGTGCTTCACTTGGTCGCGTTGGACCAGTGACAGAAGGACTTCTTGTTTGGACACTTGGACTTGGGTTATTAATTGGTATCGCTGTATGGCTAACCGCGAAGGCGAAATAGGGTAAAGATATGTCTAACGACCTGCAGAAATTTCAAGATCCTGGTTTACCAGAACATGTTCACCGCAAAACTGATGTAGATCCAAAGGCTGCTGATCGAGCTGAGCGACAAGTAGCAGCTCTCTTTATTCTCTCTGCACTTTCAACGGTCTTAGCGATTTATTCTTACATTTTTATTCCAGATGACCAATACTTCTTCCTACCAGTTATGGGAGATACAAATGCTCACCAACTTGTTCTCGGACTTGGCATGGCTTTCGCGCTTCTGTTCATCGGACTTGGTTTAGTTCATTGGGCTAAAACTTTAATGCCAGATACTGAAGTCATTGCAGAGCGTCACGAATTGAGATCGCCTGATGAAGATCGTTCAGATTTTGTTAGAACAGTTAAGGAACAAGCAAGCGCTGCTGGTTTAGGTCGCCGTTCCCTTATCAAGCGAACACTTGGTTTAGCGCTAGGAATTTCCGCACTTACTCCCCTGGTATTGCTCCGCGATTTAGGCCCTCTTCCAAAGAAAGAATTAGAGAAGACTTCTTGGAAGAAAGGCACCCGCCTTGTAACCGATCCTGGTGATCGCCCAATTCGCCCAGAAGATTTAGAAGTTGGAGCCGTTGCACAAGTTCTTCCAGAGTTAGTTGAAGGCCAAGAGCGCACACTTGCAGATATTGGTAAGGATGCGGTCCTACTTATTCGTCTACGTCCAACAGAATTCCAATTAAATGCGGAACGCCTCTCTTGGACTCATGATGGAATTATTGCCTTCTCCAAAATCTGCTCCCACATGGGATGTGCAGTTGCGCTCTATGAACAACAAACTAAGCACTTGCTCTGCCCATGCCACCAATCAACATTCGATGTTACTCGAGCAGCAAAAGTAATCTTCGGACCATCGGCAAGACCACTTCCACAACTTGCCATCACGGTTGATGCTGATGGATATCTTGTTGCGCAACAACCATTTACTGAATCAGTCGGACCTAGCTATTGGGAGCGCTCATCATGAGTAAAGTAGAACGCATCGGCGGTAATGTCGCAAGTTACGTAGATGATCGAACTGGAGCTGCAAAATGGCTTCGTAAGAATCTAACCAAAGTATTCCCTGACCACTGGTCATTCATGTTGGGTGAAATTGTTCTCTACTCATTTATCATCCTTCTGCTTTCAGGAACTTTCTTGACCTTCTGGTTTGATCCATCACAACGTGATGTTATTTATCAAGGTAGTTACGAACCTCTCAAGAATATTGAGATGTCAGCTTCTTATGCATCCACACTTCACATCTCATTTGATGTTCGCGGCGGACTGTTAATGCGGCAAATTCACCACTGGGCCGCCTTGATTTTTATGGCAGGAATGATTGCCCACTTGATGCGAGTTTTCTTTACTGGTGCATTCCGCAAACCACGTGAAGCGAACTGGCTAATTGGTGTTGGACTTGTAACTCTTGGAATCGTTGAAGGCTTTCTCGGTTATTCACTTCCCGACGATCTTTTATCTGGGACTGGTATTCGAATTGCTGAAGCAATAATCCAGGCACTTCCAGTTGTTGGTTCATACCTCGCATTTTTTGCATTTGGTGGTGCTTTCCCAGGCCACGTATTTATTCCACGAATTTTTACCGTGCACGTTCTTTTGTTGCCTGGAATCTTCTTAGCTTTAATAACCGTCCACTTAATGTTAGTTTGGTATCAGAAGCACACTCAATATCCTGGTCCAGGTCGAACTGAGAAGAATGTTGTTGGCTATCCACTTATGCCGATTTACATGGCAAAAGCGGGTGGTTTCTTCTTTATTGTCTTCGGTGTAACAGCCCTACTCGGTGCAGTTGCCTCCATTAACCCAATTTGGCTTTACGGTCCATATAACCCTGGACAAATTTCTGCGGGATCACAACCCGACTTTTATATGGGTTGGCTCGATGGTTTAGTTCGCATGGCTCCTCCAATTGAGACGCATGCATTTGGTCACACGATCTCTTGGAATATTCTGATTCCGGGATTGATAGTTCCCGGCATTCTTTTCACCCTCATGGCTCTCTATCCATTTATTGAATCTTGGATGACTGGCGATAAGAGCGAACATCATTTGCTAGAACGACCACGTAACAATCCAAATAGAACTGCTATTGGCGCGATGTCACTTGCATTCATCTTGGTCGTGTTGATCAACGGTGGAAACGACATTATTGCCACCAATTTCCATCTGACAATTAACCAAATTATGTGGTTTACCCGGATCGGCGTAATAGTTATTCCACCTCTTGTATTTGTCATTACTAAACGAATCTGCCTCTCATTGCAGCGTGCAGATCGTGAGAAAGTTCTTCACGGTCGTGAAACGGGCCGCCTAGTTATGCTCCCCCATGGCGAATTCATTGAAGTTCATGAGGAGTTAACACCTGAACAGAAGTTCACTCTGACGCAGCATGAACAACCCGCAGCGCTCATAGTTCCAAACGCTGATGCAAATGGTGTTCGCAATCCGCAAGGGTTCAAGGGCAAAATTCGCGCGAGATTTAGTCAAGCGCATGTTGAGCAGATTGATGCTCCAACAGAAAGCGAAGTCAAGGCGCTAGGCGGCGGACACCACTAACTCTTCCTTTACACTTCGTAAATGGAGTTCATGGATACTGCTCGAGACTGGGTTGCTACGGGCCCACTTGTTCTATTCTTTTTTCTCGCTGGGATTGAACTGCGGGCCGAGTTAATAGATGGCTCATTCAAGAAAAAATTCTCATTTCTCATCCCTTTCTTCGCCGCCCTTGGTGGAATGCTTCTGCCAGCATTTATCTATTACGCAATCGCCAAAGGTCTCGGTGCACCTACTTCTGCTTGGGGTGTTCCAATGGCAACCGACTTACCCCTTGCCCTTTTAGCACTTACGATCTTAAACACCAGGGTTTCAAATCGCATTCGTGGATTTCTCTTGGCTCTAGCAATCGCAGATGACCTTGGTTCGATAGTTCTTATTGCACTCGTTTATCACCATCACATAGATGTTGCCCGTTTGGTCATAAGTACGATCATGATTATTGTCTTCTGGAAGCTTGCACCAAGGTTTCCAATCATTGCTGCGCTAATTGCACTTGTGGCATGGGGTGTTTTTAAGGATTCTGGAATCCATCCGACCGTTATCGGTGTTTTATTGGGGCTTTGTATTAATCATAATGAATCGAAGTGGTTGGTGCGTAAAATTACGCCACTTGTAAATTACCTAGTTATTCCTGCATTCATTATTACAACCCTTTGGATTCCTTGGAACTTTACGATGGCCCTTGTAACAAGCCCAATAGTTGTTGCGCTGATTGTTGCTCGACTTGTTGGTAAGCCACTCGGTATCTATATCTTCGGCACTTTTGCAATGAAAATAGCGCGACACAAGGTGATTGCTGGACGCGATCTTTTTCTTGTTGGGACTCTTGGAACTATCGGGCTCTCGGTCTCGATGCTCTTTGCAAACCTTGCCGAGTTAGGTCAGGAACTAAATGGCGCTCTCTTTGGCGTGCTAATTACCCTGCCTCTAGCGTTGTTGTTAATTTTGGTCAGTGCGCAGATTTTGAAGGTTTCTCGTATTCAAGAACGAAACCAAGAATACTAATTAGGAGCCCGCCAACTGCGATAAGTGTCAGCCACCATCCGATTAACAAACCTAGCCCGGCCAGCACCATGCAGAAAGCTAGTGGAAGTGGCCACCATGAATGTGGTGAAAAGAATCCAAGTTCACCTGCTGAGTCTGAAATTTCGGCGGTCTCGTTATCTTCCGGTAGAACATTTCCAAGTCGCTTAGCGGTAAACCAGAGATAGAAACCTATTAACGCTGCAAGGCCACCTGAAAGTCCGATGGCGGTTATGCCAACTGCTTCACCACCGACGAACCAATAGATTACGGTGACGATCGCGTAAAAAAGGGCAAGGCCAGTAAATAACATCCAACCGGTCTTCATTGTTAATGGCCCTCTGTTTTAATGTGCGGATAGTGCAGATCAAATGCGGGTCGCTCACTTCGAATTCTCGGCATCGAGGTGAAGTTGTGGCGAGGCGGTGGGCAAGAAGTGGCCCATTCAAGTGATGCGCCGTAACCCCAAGGATCATCTACGCCAACTAGTGGTGATTTTCTAGTAATCCATACGTTAACTAAGAATGGAACCATCGAGAGCGCTAACAGTGTTGAACCAACTGTCGAAATCATATTCATATTGGTGAAACCATCTGTTGCTAAATAATCAGCATAGCGACGCGGCATTCCCTTAATTCCAAGCCAATGTTGAATAAGGAAAGTTAGGTGGAAGCCGACAAATGTTGCCCAGAAATGTATCTTACCAAGACGTTCATTGAGCATTCGACCAGTCATCTTTGGCCACCAGAAATAGAAACCGGCAAACATTGCAAAGACCACCGTGCCGAAGAGTACGTAATGGAAGTGCGCAACAACAAAGTAAGAAGCCGAGACTGCGAAATCAAGTGGAGGTGAAGCCAGAATAATTCCAGTAAGGCCACCGAATAGGAATGTGATTAGGAATCCCATTACCCAGAGCATTGGGGTTTCAAATGAGACGCTACCTCGCCACATTGTTCCAATCCAGTTGAAGAATTTAACGCCAGTTGGCACACCAATTAAAAATGTCATAAAAGAGAAGAATGGCAGTAGCACTTGACCGCTTGCGAACATGTGGTGGGCCCAAACAGAAACTGAGAGCGCGGAAATTGCAATCGTTGCTGCAATCAGCCCTTTATAACCAAATATTGGTTTACGACTAAATACTGGAAGAATTTCGGTTGCAATACCGAAGAATGGCAGGGCCAGAATATAAACCTCGGGGTGACCGAAGAACCAGAAGAGGTGTTGCCAGAGCATTGCGCCACCATTAGCGGGATCAAATATGTGAGAACCAAAGAGTCGATCGGATTCCAAAGCTAGGAATGCTGCGGCTAGTGGTGGGAAAGCCAGTAAGACAAGAATTGATGTGAGAAGCACATTCCAACTGAAGATTGACATACGGAACATGGTCATTCCCGGTGCGCGCATAGTGAAAATTGTTGTAATGAAATTTACGCCTCCAAGAATTGTTCCAATTCCACCCATCGCTAAACCAATTATCCAAAGATCTCCACCGATACCTGGTGAGTATTGAGAGCTAGAAAGTGGCGCATAAGCAGTCCATCCAAATGAAGCCGCTCCTCCTGGTGATAGAAATCCACCGAAAGCCATCAAGCCACCGAAGAGAAATAGCCAGTAAGACAACATATTCATTCTTGGGAATGCAACATCCGCAGCCCCAATCTGAAGCGGCATGATTACATTCGCAAATCCCACGAAAAGTGGCGTAGCAAAAAGAAGCAACATGATAGTTCCGTGCATTGTAAAGACTTGGTTGTACTGCTCATTAGAGACAAATTGCAGCCCTGGGCGAGCAAGTTCGGCGCGCAGAATTAAAGCAAGTAAACCAGCGATTAAGAACCAGGCAAAAGTTGTAACCAGATACATATACCCAATCATCTTGTGATCGGTGGTGGTGATAATTTTTACGAAGAGTTGCCCTTTACTTGTAGGTCTCTTCACTGCCTCGTTTGGGAGTATCGCAGGCTTGTTAGCGTAAGTAGTCATTGTTATGCCGCCTTCAAATTAGTTATGTACTTTTGATATGCACTTGGCGAAACGACCTTTACCTTGAACAACATTTGCGAGTGGTTTCGACCGCAGAGGATGTTGCATCTTCCAGGATACGTTCCAATTTTGTTTGCAGTAAATTCAAGGTGATTCTCTACGCCAGGCAGATTCTGCATTTGAATCATGAACGCTGGTATCCAGAACCCATGCACTACATCCGTTGAATTAATGTTAAATTTCACTCGTTCACCCTTAGGTAGAACTAGTGTCGGTGGTTTTGCTGGAGTACCTGTAATTGTGGGAGCCGCTGGATTATCTTTGTAGGTAAATTGCCACGACCACTGAAAGCCATTCACATCGATTACGTGGCTAATTTCGTCGGCAGCTGAAACCTTAGTGATTGCAGATTCTTTAACTGCGGTGAAGTAGAAAAGAACTGCAACAATAATGAATGGAATAATTGTGTAAGCAATTTCTACCGGCACGTTGTATTGAGTCTGCTTTGGAACTTCATCACCTTTGCGACGATGGCGAAAGACCGGCCACATAATTAATACTGCGGTAAACACACCAACAACTCCAGCGGCGATCCAGGAGCCCTGCCATAGTGGAAGTGAAGTTTCGTTAACGCTCGATGCATTCTTCGGAAAACCCATCCCCGAAATACTTTCCGTTGAGCAAGATGTGAGAAGCGCTATCGCCCCACCAGATAACAGGAAGAGAGCCGCTCTGGCGATTGATTTCTTGGCAGGCTTAAAACTCATTGGGTAAGAATAACCTTCAGTTTCACTCTTCCAACCAAGTGGGAGTAGCGTTCTAGGCGTGGTTTCCATCACCTCAAACTTTCAATCCGAACCTCGGCTTCACGAGGCTGCCCGGATGGCCTTGCCACATATCTTCGAAGTTTCCTGGCCAGATCCGACAAAGCTAGGTGTTGATTCAAAGAGCGCCGCAATTCTCTTAAATGAAGCGAAAGAAACCTTTGCCGGGCACCTCGGTGTTAGAAGTGATGAAATCTCATTCCTTGGTGAACCCAGCCTTGGATTTTATTTGGCGCTGAGTGGCTTGCTCTCCCCCAATACGAGATTGGTTTATAGCAATATCGATCGGATGGAAATCTTCGCAATTGCTGAGAATTATCCAAATCTGCAACTCGCGACATCGACCTCCGGTGAAATTGATTTCAAAGAATGCACTAATTCTGATGTCGTCTCCCTACAACTATGTAATCGCGAAACCGGAATCATCCAGTCAGGTCGTCCTACAAATTGTGCTGAATTATTCGTCGACGCCACCGCTTCTGGGACCAGAATCCGATTACCTGGAAATTGGAGCGCTGCGCTTTGGGATTCAATCTCATGGGCTGGCCCAGGTGGATTGGGAGTCCTGGCGATTTCTAAGAAGGCCAAGTGGAAGAATCCACTTCCCCACTTAGATAGCCGAGTAAATCCGGGTCCAACTTCTTTACCACTAATTGTGGCAAGCGCTTTAGCAATTGATAGCTGGGTTGCTGATGAGAAAAATCTTGCAGAGAAAATCAGTGCGATAAATTCTGAAATTAGAACTTACATCACGGACAAAATTCCGAACGCAGATCTCGCACCAGGCGGTGCTGATCATTTATTAAGTGCATCTTTTCTCTATGTAAATGCTGAGCAGTTAGTGACGATACTAGCCGATAAGGGCTTTGCTGTTGACTCTGGATCAGCCTGCAACGCTACAAATATGCAACCTAGTCACGTCCTCGCAGCGTTAGGAACATTGACCCAAGGCAATATCAGACTCACAATTCATCATGCGACAAGCTTTGAAGATGTGAAAATTTTTCTGGAAGTTTTAGAACAAACAGTTGCCGAATTGCGTGCCTAATGGAAGTTTTAGATTGTCTTGGAAAGCGTTGCCCCTTGCCAGTAATCGAGCTTGCTAAGGCGCTTAAATCCAAGCCGATTGCTTCACGAATTAAGCTTTTAAGTGATGACCCTGCTTCTGCACCAGATTTAATTGCTTGGGCACGTATGACTGGAAATAGCGTGAAAGAACTCGGAGACAGTGCTTTCGAAGTTACAAAGTTAACCGACTAAACGTGGCTCAATCTTCTCGTTCACTTCCGCTGCAGCGCTCTCACCATATGCCTTAGTAAAACGTTCAATAAATTCGCTCTTGGTAAATCTATACTCCTGAGTTCCCTTAGTTTCGATACAAAATGTTGCGAGCATCGAACCTATCTGGGCACATCTTTCATGGTTGAGTTCCCAAGCAAGTCCAGATACAAATCCAGCTCGATAACAATCACCGACTCCCGTAGGGTCTAACTTTGCAATCTCTTTAGGGGTTCCGACTGTAATTGATTCCTTGCCATGCTCTTCTATCCGAGAGCCCTGGGATCCTAAAGTGATTACCCGCTTCTTAACTTTGCTGAAGATTTCGGCATCACTCCATCCAGTCTTTTGAATAGTAAGTGCTAGTTCGTACTCATTTAAAAACAGATATTCGGCGCCTTCTATTAAAGATTTAATTGCTTCGCCATCCATGCGGGCAAGTTGTTGGGAAGGATCAGCAGCAAATGGAATTCCCATTTCACGGGCGCTCTGGCTATGACTGATCATCGCATCTGGATCATCTGGCGAGATAATCAACAGATCGAATTTGCCAGACTTTTCAACGATTGGCGCCAGTTCTATCTCGCGGGCCTCGCTCATTGCACCTGGAAAAAACGAAGCAATCTGATTTAACTCAAGATCAGTTGTAACCATAAATGATGCAGTCAATAACTCTTTTGAAATCTTTACGTGAGAAGTATCTACGCCATGTCTTGTCAACCAAGAATCGTAATCGGCCCAATCAGTTCCAACTGCTGCAATCAAATATGGATTTAGGCCAAGTGCACCAATCCCGAATGCAATATTTGCCGCCGTACCACCACGTCTCACATCAAGTCCGTCGACTAAAAACGAGAGTGAGACTTTATCTAGTGAACCAGCGACCAAAGAATCGGTGAACTTTCCCGGAAAAGTCATTAAATGATCGCGCCCGACAGAGCCGGCACAGGCAATTTTCATAGTGAATTAAATAACTGTTTAGTTAGTTAAAGGAGTCGCCACAGGCACATGAGCCTTCGGCATTTGGATTATCGATTGTGAAGCCTTGCTTCTCGATAGTATCCACGAAATCAATTGAAGCTCCAGTTAAATATGGAGTGCTCATCTTGTCGGTTACAACTTTAACGCCACCGAATTCTGTAATTGTGTCGCCATCAAGAGCGCGGTCATCAAAATAGAGTTGGTAGCGAAGACCAGAGCAACCACCAGGTTGAACAGCAACACGAAGATTTAGATCATCGCGACCTTCTTGAATCAGGAGCGCTGCAACTTTTGCGGCTGCAACATCGGTCAAAACAATCCCAGTCGCAGGGGCGGCTGTAATTGTTAAGTCTTGTGAGGTTTCTGTGCTCATTGCTCTCCCAATCTAATTTGCATTCAAAAAAGGTAAATATTCGGCTCGTGTATGGGTTAAGGCTACTCCATAATGTCCCCATGGGCTCATCAAGACTTTCCGATTTACTTCTCCTAGGACAGGGCTCTGACCTAAAGAGTGAGCGAGGAGTTTCTTGTGCCGGTGAACTTCCCGAGAGCAGCGATCCAGATTTAGTTAAAAGAGCCTTTGCCGCAAAGGCAGCTCTGGGAAGTCGCGCAATGGTCTTGGGCCATCATTATCAACGAGATGAAGTAATCCAATTCGCTGACATAACTGGTGACTCTTTCAAATTAGCCCAAGCTGCCGAGGATAATACAACTGCGGAATTTATCTTTTTCTGTGGCGTGCACTTCATGGCCGAGAGCGCAGATATTTTGACGAGTTCAAATCAAAAAGTAATTCTGCCGGATCTTGCTGCTGGCTGTTCAATGGCAGATATGGCGACAGCAAAACAAGTTGATGAATGTTGGAGCGTCTTTGAAAAGCTTGGGCTTGCAAGTAAGACGGTTCCAATAACATATATGAATTCCTCCGCAGCAATTAAAGCATTCACTGGAAAAAATGGCGGTGCAGTTTGCACCTCCTCAAATGCAACTCGAGCGATGAATTGGGCTTTTGATAAGGGCGAGAAAGTTCTCTTTCTACCCGACCAGCATCTTGGCCGAAATACCGCAGTATTAAACCTTGGGCTGACACTTGAAGATTGTGTAATTTGGAATCCATGGAAAAAAAATGGCGGACTTAGCGATGGCGAAATTCAGGGAGCCAAAGTTATTTTATGGCGAGGCCATTGTTCAGTCCATGGTCGTTTCACCACCGAGAATGTCAATCAGATGCGGGCTAAGTTGCCTGGAGTTAAAATCTTAGTTCACCCTGAATGCCAGCACGAAGTAGTTTCAATTGCTGATGTAGTTGGCAGCACAGAAATGATTATAAAAACGATCGAAAATTCACCAGTCGGAAGCAAATGGGCAATAGGAACAGAGTTGAACTTAGTCCAGCGCCTGGCAAAGAACTTCCCTGATCGCGAAATTCACTTCCTAGACAAGACGGTTTGTTATTGCTCAACAATGAACCGGATAGACCTGCCACATCTAGTCTGGGCCATGGAATCTCTCGTCAATGGGCACCTTGTTAATCAAATAAGCGTGGATTCTGAGATTGCTAAATTCGCAAAAGTTGCGCTCGAGCGAATGCTCGCTCTACCGTAGTCACATGACAAAATCAGAAGATAAGAGCTCAGAACAGAACCCAGAGAAAAAGGGAAAGGCAACGCCAAAGCGCAAAGACGCTGTTGCCAAGACCAAGATTAATTCGATTACCGCGCCAGTTTCAAAAGCTGATCGCACGAAGAATCGTGAGTCTCTAAAGAGTGCACGAGCAGAAGCAAGAGCTGCATATATGAGAGGTGATCAAAGTGCGCTTCCTGCACGCGATCGTGGTCCCGTCAAGAAATTCGTTCGAGATTATATTGATTCTCGTCGCTCGCTAGGCGAATATTTCTTGCCACTAATGGTTATTGTTTTGCTTCTTACAATGGTTCCATCGGTAGAAATAAGATTTTTAGCAATTGTATTAATGTATTCAGCAATGGGGTACTCAATTATTTACGGTGCTTTCGTAGGTCGACGAATTAAGAATTTGGTAACCGAGAAGTTCCCAGAAGAATCTACAAAGGGACTGGCTTTATATGGCTGGTTGCGTTCAACTCAGATGCGTCGCCTTCGCGCACCTGCGCCTGCGAAAAAACTTGGAGACAGTATCTAACTGATCCAGATAATTTAAGCTCTTGGATTTGGGCTCTCGGTCTTATCTGGATTTGTTTCTGGAATAGAACCGAGAGCCTTATCAATTTGGCTCATAACATCAGCGCTTAGTTTTACTCCCGAAGCTTTTACATTCTCTTTAACTTGGCTTGCTTTCGAAGCGCCCATAATCACCGAAGAAACATTTGGATTAGCCAAGGCCCAAGCAAGCGCCAGTTGGGACATTGAAAGATCGACCGAATCCGCAATTGGCTTTAACTTCGCAACTGCTGTTAGAACTTCATCGCGCATCCAACGTGAAATCATCTCGGCGCCGCTCTTCTTATCGGTTGCCCTTGAACCTGTTGGAGGTTTCTTGCCTGGAAGATACTTACCAGTCAGAACTCCTTGTGCAACTGGGGACCAAACTATTTGTCCAATGCCTTCGCGCTCGCAGACCGGAACAACCCTAGATTCAATAACTCGCCACAGCATTGAATACTGTGGTTGGCTCGAAACAAATCGATCAAAGCCGCTCGCCTTTTGAATTTCAAGTGCTTGGGTGATCTGCGGTGCGCTCCACTCTGAAAAACCAATGTAATGAACTTTGCCCTGTCGAATTAAATCATCGAAGGCGCGAAGGGATTCCTCAACTGGAGTTTCAAAATCAAAGCGATGCATTTGATAAAGATCAATGTGATCGGTATTCAAACGTTTCAATGAGGCATGGACTGACTCCATAATATGTTTGCGGGAAAGACCTCGGTCATTCTTACCTGGCCCAGTCGGCCAATAAACTTTGGTAAACAATTCATAACTCTCGCGCTTAACACCCTTTAGGGCTCGGCCAAGAACGTTCTCGGCTTTAGTTCCTGCATATACATCTGCCGTATCAAATGTTGTGATTCCAACATCGAGCGCAGCATGGACGCACTTGATTGCAGCATCTGCTTCAACCTGGGACCCATGAGTGATCCAATTTCCATAAGAAATTTCTGAGACATACATTCCTGATGAACCGAGGCGGCGATATTCCATGAGGAAAAGCGTAGTCTCTATCCCATGCAACGGAAACTATTTTTGGCGGTGCTCACAACTGGACTCCTCTTATTTCCCACGACCGCATTCGCTGATGGCGATGAGAGAAATGAGCCAGAGCATTCGGTAGAAGACGCTCACGAAGGTATCGAGGGTGGCGAATTATTTGCAGCAGGCGCAGGTTTAGTAATTGCGCTAGGCATCGCTTTCACGGTTGGTCGCCGTTCCCGCAAAAAAGATTGATTTAGTGCTAATTTTCGCTTACTGAACTTACCCAGTATTTCAGTAGTAATGCGTTTAGCGAAGTCCGGTGAAACTCCGGCGCTGTCCCGCAACTGTAGAGATTCGATTCAACGTTTCGTTGATTACAAATCTGAGCCAGGTCGCCTAACTCATTATTGATGTATCCGACCTCGGAGGAAGGTCGGGCCTCAAGGGAAATTTATTTTTCTTTTTGCCCAAGCTTCCTCCCTCAAATACTCTTGAGGGAGTTTTTTATGTTTAAAAATAGAAGTTCTTTAGTTTTACGAATATTTGCAACAACCATTGCACTATCAGTTGTGGGCTTAACTCCCACCTCTGCAGCAAATAGCAAACCACAACGAATCATCTCACTTTCACCGAGCGCCACTGAAACTCTATTTGCAATTGGTGCCGGTCCCCAAGTAATTGCTGTAGATGACTTATCAAACTTTCCTACCAACGCACCAATCTCAAAACTCTCTGCCTTTAGCTCAAACGTTGAAGCGCTCTTAAATTACAGACCAGATCTAATTATTTTGAATGCAGATGCCACGAAAGCAATTGAGGTAAAGGCAGCGCTCGAAAAATTGAAAATAAAGGTCTTTTTAGAGAAGGCTCCAAAAGATTTGAGCCAGGTATATCTTGAGATTACAGCCCTTGGGCGCGCAACAGGCAATCTAACAAGCGCGCAAACCGTGGTTACAACAATGAAGAGCAAGATTCGGGCAGCAATAAAAAGTGGAAGACAAGCTAAAAAGATTTCTTTCTTCCATGAGTTGGATAACACTTTATATACCGCTACATCAGATACTTTCATCGGCAAGGTTTATAAAGATTTTAATTTAACTAATGTTGCAGATCCTGCCGCAAGTGCTGATTCAGCTGGCTATCCACAATTGCAATCTGAATACTTAATTAAATCTAATCCCAGAATAATATTTTTATCCGACGCTCAGTATGGCGAATCACTAGCCACGCTTATGAAGCGTCCCGGTTGGAATGGAATCTCGGCGGTATCAAAAAAGAGTGTTATTGCTCTTCCGGAAGATATTCCATCGCGATGGGGACCACGTCTTGTTGACTTCTATGAATTTATAGCGGCCGCAATTGGGAAGATCAAGTAAGGAAATGAAAAAATTGGGCAGCGAAGGCGTGATCTCTCCTATTTGGAATTGGAAGATTACAGCCGCCTCCTTTTCGCTGCTTATTTTTGTCCTCTTTCTTGCAATTAGTTTTGGTCCAGTCCCTTTGGAATTCCAAAAAATTATTCGTACTCTCTTTGGATTGCCGGGTGGATTAACTGGGCAAGAACGCACACTGCTGATTGATCTGCGATTGCCACGAGCGCTGCTTGCAGTAATTGTTGGAGCCGCTTTGGCAACGAGTGGCGCGGTTTATCAAACAGTTTTCCGTAACCCCCTGGCCGATCCATATCTATTGGGCGCAGCAGCAGGAGCTGGTCTTGGTGCAACGATTGCTATCACAAGTGCCGGGGCTGATCTTTACAGTCTGCTTCCAATCTTCTCGTTCTTCGGCGCAATCTTGGCTGTGCTAGTCAGTTTCTTTATCTCTGGAAAATTCTTTGCAGAACCGAACTCACTACTTCTTTCTGGCATAGCTGTCGGATCTTTCGCCACCGCTGTTCAAACGTATTTGCAACAACGAAATAGTTCCTCGCTACGGCCGGTTTATTCATGGATTCTTGGAGAATTAACTGTTGCTAATTGGCAGAAAGTTACTTGGTCATCAATCTATATCTTCATTGCACTGACAATTCTGATAACAGTCTCCAAACAATTAGATGGCTTGATGTTGACCGATGAAGAAGCTTTTTCTCTTGGAATTAATCCCAATAGATTGCGGGTAATTGCAGTCATCGCCGCAACTCTCGCGACTGCTACGGCGGTTTCAGCCAGTGGCTTAATCGGGTTTGTAGGAATTGTTGTTCCCCACTTGGTGCGCGGAATAACCCACCGCGTTACAAATCGTGGACTACTAACAATTGCGCTGGTTGGAGCAAGCTTTCTAGTTCTCGCGGATTTAGGTGCAAGAACACTCCTATCCCCTGCGGAATTACCTATCGGGGTTATTACCGCTTTTGTTGGCGCCCCATTCTTCCTAGTAGTGCTTCGCAAGAAAAGGTTGGTGTCAAAATGATAAAAGTTGAAGACTTAAACGTTCGCTTTGGTCAAAAAGAGATTCTCAAAGACATCAACGTTGAGATCGAGCACAGTAAATGGACATGTTTAGTAGGTCCCAACGGAGCAGGTAAAACTACTTTTCTCAAGACACTACTTGGTTCACAATCATATTCCGGATCAATCACGGACTCAGGTGCCGAAGTTTATGGAAACCATGATCGAAATGTTGCCTTTGTCCCGCAACAACCGCAGATTCCAATAGGCATGAGTGTTAGTGAATATGTAATGCTCGGACGATCTAAACGTGATGGTTGGGGAAATGAGAGTAAGAAGAGCAGAACTTTAGTTGCCGATATTTTGAAACTTACAGGTTTATTTGGAATGCTGAACCAATTCGTTTCACAGCTATCTGGCGGCGAGATGCAACGCGCGCTGATTGCTCGGGCGCTTGCGCAGGAGCCAACACTCATATTGCTTGATGAACCAACCAGCGCACTGGACCTGCACCATCAAATTGCTGTTCTCAATAATATTGAATTACTGAAAGAACGTGGAGTTACGATTGTTTCTACGATGCATGACATAACTCTTGCTGCCATGTATGCCGAAAAAATTGTCGTAATGCAAGAAGGCAAAGTACTTCTCAGCGGAACATCAGATTTTGTAATTCATTCCCCTGAACTGCAGGTGGCATTTGAGAACCGAATCAGCGTTTTCACTCTTGATTCTGGTCGCCAAGTAATCGTTGCCAAGAAGGATTTGTCGAATTAACGCACGTGTGAAGCTACAAATGGCGCCTTCACAATGCTTGCACTACTAATCCGCCCGCGAACATCAATTTGAACGGCATCTCCTAATTTTAATTCTGGTTTTACCAAGGCAAGTGCTATTCCAGTTTTCAGCGTCGGTGAAAATGTGCCACTTGTAACTTCGCCAACTAAGTCACCATTGCCATCCAAAATTTTCATACCCGCTCTTGGGATTCCACGATCATTACATTTGATTGCTCGTAAAATTCGCTTAGGGCCAGCGGCCTTCTCTACTTCGAGCGCACTCTTTCCTCGGAAACTTTCCTTAGAAAATACCACTGCCCAACTAGCACTTGCCTGTACTGGCGTGATGTCCAGCGATAACTCATGACCATGAAGCGGATATCCCATTTCGGTCCGCAGCGTATCTCGCGCACCGAGCCCGCAAACTCGACCATCAAATTTAGCGATTGTGACAACCAAAAGTTTCCAGAGCGCTTCTGCTGAAGTCCAAGAAGGCAGAAGTTCATAACCGAATTCACCGGAATATCCTGTGCGGCAAATAATAATCTCGCCCAAATTCTCATGGCCGGGAAGCGTTGTTTTTTTGAATGACATATATTCAAGATCAAGTTTTAGCCCAAGGCTCTGCAAAACTTGATCGCTATCTGGCCCTTGAATTGCAAGAACCCCAAATTGCTCATGAATATTTAGAACTTCAATTCCAGTAGGAGCGGAAGCCAATAAATCAGTGGCTACCTTGGCACAATTTGATGCATTCGGGATTATAAAAATGTTGTCATCTGCAAATTCATAAACAATTAGATCATCAATAACTCCACCGGAATCATTGCAAAAAAGGTTGTACTGGGCGCTGCCTGGGGCAATTCGATTCAAATCATTTGTGACCATTGTGTTTACAAAATCTTTTGCGCCCTGACCTTTTACGCTAATTTTTCCTAAATGTGAAACATCGAAGATTCCCACTCGCTCACGAACGGCCGCGTGCTCGGCCAAGGTGCCACCTGAAAATTCACCCACCCCTTTTGGATATTCGATTGGCATATCCCAGCCACCGAAATCTGCCAATTTTGCAGATGCTCCTTGGTGCCAGTCATATAACGGTGATTTCACAGCAGCAAACTTATCCCAAAATTCCGTTAAGTTAGGTTAACTTAGGCAAACCACGAAGATTGATTTATAGTTCTGTGGTCGTAATCAATTATTCAAAACATGGGGGTCAGATGAAAGCGTTGAAGTTGGCATCTGCAATCACAACTCCTTATGCCGTTGTTGGGCTATCAGCAAGCAAAGGTAAAGTTAAAATTGAATCGGGTGCAATCGCGCTAAACGAAAAAGCACTGGTCGAGATATTAAATAACCTTGGCGCCACTGGTAAGAGTGATGAAATTATCAAAGTTCCTTTCTCAAAACCAAAGACCATCTACTTCACGGGCTTGGGTGAAAGTCAGAAGAGTTACGACCCGGAAACACTAAGACGCGCAGCAGGTTCTGCCGCTCGCGCACTTGCTGGACAAAGCGCCGCAACTTTCGCACTTCCTGCTAGCTCTCTTGCCCAAATTTCTGCTGTGGCCGAAGGCGCTGCTCTTGGTGCATATGCCTTTAATGAATTTAGGGTCAGCACTAAACCAGATTTTAAAGAACCTCTTGAGCAGATTGTTATCGCAACCAAAACAACATCGGATGCCGGGGCAAAGCGCGCTCTTGTTCGAGCCGAAATTATTGCGCGCCATACCGCAACAGTTCGCGATCTAATTAACACTCCTCCAAGTCACCTGACTCCAGATTCCTTCTGCACCCGTATGAAGAAGATTGCAACACCACTTGGGCTAAAAGTTGAAATTATGAATGAAGTTACCCTTAAGGCTCAGGGATACGGCGGAATTATTGGAGTAGGACAAGGTTCTGCAAACCCACCGAGATTACTTCGCGTTTCCTATAACCCAAGTAAATCTAAAGCGCGTTATGCCTTTGTCGGAAAGGGAATTACTTTCGATACCGGTGGTCTTGCACTTAAGCCCGCTAATGGCATGGAAGCGATGAAGAGCGATATGAGTGGGGCTGCTGCAGTAATCGCTGCAGTCTTTGCAATCGCAGAATTGAAATTACCAATCTCGATTGATGCATGGGCGCCGTTGGCTGAAAATATGGTTAGCGAAAATGCAACGCGGCCAAGTGACATCATCAGTATTTATGGTGGCAAAACCGTAGAGGTTTTAAATCCTGATGCCGAAGGTCGCCTCGTTCTAGCCGACGCACTTGTGCGAGCGCAAGAAGTTGGAGCTAAGGCTGGAGGTCTTGATGGAATCATTGATGTTGCAACTCTTACTGGCGCACAGGTTGTTGCACTCGGAACTCGTACTAGTGCAGTAATGACAAATGATTTTGAATTTTCTGGTGAATTTTTGAGCGCATCACAGAAAGCTGGCGAAGCCTTCTGGCCGATGCCGCTCCCAGAAGAACTTCGAGCCTCACTTGATTCACCGGTAGCTGATATGGCTAACATCGGAGATCGGATGGGCGGAATGTTGGTTGCTGGTCTATTCCTAAAGGAATTCATCAACCCTGAACTTGCCTGGCTGCATTTAGATATCGCAGGACCCTCTTATAACGAGGCCACTGCATATGGATATACCCCAGTAGGTGGCACTGGAATAGCCCTTAGATCCCTTGTAACCTTAATAGAGTCGGCTTCATCACAAGCCCCTCGCTCTCGGAAGTAATCAGATATTCGCGAATTAGGCTCTGGCAGATTTCGTGGCAAGATTAGGCTCAAGTTTTCGGAATAAATAGCGAGAGGCGCTTTGTGTCGCAAATTGATGTAGTAATTCTTGGTGGCGGCAGCGGCGGATATGCCTGCGCCCTAAGGTCCTCGCAACTTGGTTTAAGCGTCGCCTTGATCGAGGAGAACAAGCTCGGTGGCACTTGTCTACACCGTGGTTGTATCCCAACCAAAGCTTTGCTGCATGCCGGCGAAGTTGCGGATAGTTCGCGCCACTCATCGGATTTCGGAGTAAACACCAAATTTATCGGCATCGACATGTTGGCAGTAAATGCTTATAAAGATGGCGTTGTTTCAAAATTACATAAGGGGCTGCAAGGCTTAGTTAAATCCCGAAACGTTACATACATTGAGGGGCACGGCCGCTTAGTCTCCAAAAATGAAGTCGAAGTAAATGGCGTTAAATACACCGGTAAAAATATAGTTCTAGCAACTGGTTCATACCCAAAGACGCTGCCCGGTTTAGAAATAGATGGCGTTCAAATAATTACAAGTGAACAGGCAATCGCGATGGATCGAGTTCCGGATAGTGTGATTGTTCTGGGCGGTGGAGTTATTGGTTGCGAATTTGCATCTGTATGGAAATCATTTGGTGCCGAAGTAACGATTATTGAAGGTCTACCGCATTTAATTGCACTTGAAGATGAATCTTCGAGCAAGGGGCTAGAGCGCGCATTTAGAAAGCGTGGAATCAATTTCGAACTTGGTACTCGTTTTAAGTCTGCTGAAAGGAATAAAAAAGGCGTCACTGTCACACTTGAAGATGGCAAAACATTCACCGCAGAGGTTCTTCTTGTTGCTGTTGGTCGCGGGCCTGTTTCAGCAAATATTGGCTACGAAGAAGCTGGCCTAACTATGGACCGCGGCTATGTATTAGTTGACAATAAATGCCGCACAAATATTCCAGGAATCTGGGCTGTTGGAGATTTGATTCCGACCCTACAACTAGCACATGTTGGTTTCGGCGAAGGTATTTTGGTAGCTGAAGAGATCGGTGGCCTAAATCCTCGTCCGATTAATTACGATGGTGTTCCTCGTGTTACATATTCTGAACCAGAAGTTGCCTCTGTTGGGCTTACAACCGCACAGGCAAAAGAACGTGGTCATGATGTTGTTGAGTTGAATTATGACTTGGCCGGAAATGGCAAAGCCCAAATCCTAAAGACGGCTGGCTCAGTAAAATTGGTGGCTGCAAAGAATGGCCCGGTACTAGGAATTCACATGGTTGGTGCTCGAGTTGGCGAACTATTGGCCGAAGCACAATTAATATTCAACTGGGAAGCAGAAGCATCTGATGTTGCATCTTTGATTCATGCCCACCCAACGCTTTCTGAAGCTGTTGGCGAAGCGCACTTAGCACTTGCTGGTAAACCACTACATTCACACGGGTAACGGGAGAAAATAAAATGACCTTTTCTGTAACGATGCCAGCTCTTGGCGAATCGGTAACTGAAGGAACTGTTACACGTTGGCTTAAAAACGAGGGCGATATGGTCGCTGTCGATGAGCCACTCCTAGAAGTTTCAACTGACAAAGTAGATACTGAAATTCCATCACCTGTCGCAGGTATCTTGCAGAAAATTGTTGTTGCCGTTGATTCAACTGTTGCAGTTGGCGCCGAACTCGCAGTAATTGCTGATGGCGCAACTGGTGCCTCTGCACCTGCACCTGTTGTTGCTGCGCCTGTGGTTCAAGCACCTGCCCCAGTTGCTCCAGTTGTTGCAGCTCCTGTTGTAGCTGCGCCTGTTGCAGTTGCTTCCTCAACCGGAACTATTGTGACAATGCCAGCACTCGGCGAATCAGTCACTGAAGGAACAGTTACGCGTTGGCTTAAAATCGTTGGCGATCAAGTAACTGCTGATGAAGCCCTTCTCGAAGTTTCTACCGACAAAGTTGATACTGAAATTCCATCCCCTGCATCAGGAACGCTACTTTCAATCGATGTCGCAGTGGATTCAACTGTTCCAGTTGGCGCCCGACTTGCGGTAATTGGTGGTGCAAACGCACCCGTCGCAGTCGCAGCTCCCGCTCCGGTTACTCCCGCGCCAGTAGTTGCTGCGCCAGTAGTTGCTGCGCCAGCACCAATTAGAACTGCACCAGCTGCAGTTTCAAATGAAGATGCATATGTAACTCCTATTGTTCGTAAATTTGCTACTGAAAATAACGTTGATCTTTCCAAGGTAACTGGTACTGGAATTGGTGGTCGGATTCGTAAAGAAGATGTTCTAGCAGCCGCACCAAAAGCAGCCGCACCTACTTTCCAATCTGCTCCAGTGGCTTCAGCTGGCGCTACTACAACTTCAGCATCCGCACCTGTCGCGGTTTCACCACTTCGCGGAACTACTGTGACAATGTCGCGACTTCGCAAAGTTATTGCAGAGCGCATGTTGGAATCACTTCACGTAAGTGCTCAGCTCACAACTGTTGTCGAAGTAGATGTAACTGCAATCGCAAGGCTGCGTGATCGCGCAAAAGCTACATTCGAAGAGCGCGAAGGAACCAAACTCTCATTCTTGCCATTCTTTGCAGTTGCGGTCTGTGAGGCCCTAAAGCAGCATCCGGTTTTGAATTCATCTGTAACTGGTGACCAAATTACTTATCATGGCTCCGAACACCTTGGAATTGCGGTTGATACCGAACGCGGTCTTCTGGTTCCAGTAATTCGCGATGCCGGTGATTTAAATATGGGTGGCGTTGCCCGCAAGATTGCTGATGTCGCTGCAAGAACTCGAGACAATAAAATTTCACCTGATGAATTAGGTGGCGGAACTTTCACAATCACAAATACCGGAAGTCGCGGGGCACTTTTCGATACTCCTATTATTAACCAACCTCAAGTTGCAATTCTTGGCCTTGGCGCAGTTGTAAAACGTCCAGTGGTCATGAAGGGCACAGATGGCGGAGAAACGATTGCAGTTCGCTCAATGGTCTATCTAGGACTTTCATATGATCACCGAATTGTTGATGGCGCAGATGCCGCTCGCTTCTTAGTCACTTTAAAGGATCGCTTAGAAGGTGGACGCTTCGAATCTGATTTAGGTCTCTCTTAAGAATGGCCACTCGCCTACCTCCGCAACGTGTTGCGGTTACTGGTGCTTCCGGATTAATCGGAACTGCTTTAGTTGGTCATCTCCGAAACGAGGGCCACACTGTTCAACGATTCGTGCGCCGACCTGCCATTGCGAGAGATGAAATAACTTGGGATCCAATCGCGGGAACTATTGATTTATCTGCCCTAGAGGGCGTTGACGCGGTGATTCATTTAGCTGGAGCTGGGGTTGGTGATAAACGTTGGACTAAGAAATATAGATCCACAATTTTGAATTCACGATTACTTGGTACAACCGCAATCGCAAATGCAGTTGCAACTGTGAAACCATCTGTGTTTATTTCGGCAAGTGCAATCGGTTGGTATGGCGAAACTGGTAATCGAGCCGTCACGGAAAATGATCGTGGTGGTGACGATTTTCTCGCCGCAGTTTGTCGCGAATGGGAAGGCGTTGCTGATTTAGCTGGCGATGTTCGAACCGTAAAGATTCGTACTGGCTTAGTTTTAGACCCAACAGGTGGCGCACTAGGTCGCATGATTCCACTATTTAGACTTGGTCTTGGTGGCAAGCTCGGAAATGGAAAACAGTGGTGGTCTTGGATTACATTGCATGACCAAGTTCGCGCAATCTGTCACCTAATGGAATCAAGAGTTTCTGGCCCTGTGAATTTAACTTCACCTAACCCCGCAACCAATCAAGAATTTACCGCGGCACTTGCCCGGGCAATGCACCGTCCCGCACTATTCCCAGCTCCGGGCTTTGCTCTCAAATTAGCGCTAGGTGGTTTCTCTTCCGAGATTTTAGGTTCGAAGAAAATTTTGCCTGAAGTTTTGATTAATGACGAATTCATTTTTGACTATCCTCATTTAACAACCGCACTCGAAACCTTGGTACAGCCAGTTAAATAATTGCTAGTGCAACTTTTCGACCAGATCGCATCGCACCATTTTGTGATGGGACACTTCGATGGTCTCCTGCGACAAAAATTCCATTCGCGATTTCAGGATTGCGATCTAATACCAAGAGGTCGCTTCTAAAAGGTAATGATTGTTTAATTTCATATCGCGCTGCAAGATCCCAGTTTCGAGTCTCGCACTGCCAGATTTTAGATAGCGCTTTCCGGACTTCACTCTCTGATATCGGAGCAATTGTCGTACTGGAAATTAAATTTATTCCCATTGGTGCATAGCTTCTTGCGACGTTTGAAATCAAAAGTGAATTAACCAGCGGGCTCTTCGGATCCAACGCCAGGTAATCGCCATCAATAAGTTCTTCAGAAGTACTGTGATACCAAGTTGTAGAACTTAGGGTTTTTGGAATTGGTCCCAGATCTAACATCTGTGCGGCGGTAGTTAAATCGGTTGCGACAACTACCGAATCACAATTAATCGTTCCAAAATTTCCACGAACACTCCCCTGCTTTACCTCATCAACACGCGCGCTCAAATTTAGTTTTAATACTTGATCGGACATCCCTTGAGTTAAAGCACCTACGCCTTGGGAAGGGATCCCGGGGCGCCCAAGAATAAATGAGCGCATAACTTCTTTTGCGATATCGGTTCGGATCAAATCTGGATCTGTTAAGAAAACTCCTCGCAAGAATGGGGAAAGGACCCGTGAATATATTTCTTGGAATTTGCTTGCGCATTCACCTAGGTTTCGACCACCAGGATTACCGAATAGGAAATTTACAAAGTTTATCTTCTCGGAGACAGTTCCAACGGTCAAAGTATTTAATTTGTGATCTAGCCCAACCTTCAGATTTTCATTGCCTTCGATTATCCGCAAATTACTAAAAATTTCATTGAACTCAATACCCGACAGCGCATCTAACCTTTTAATTTCAGAATAATTTGGATTAATAACTTGGAATCCATGGTCAAATAAGTACCCATTTACTGAATCAGTCTTAACTCGTCCACCAACTCGATCGCTCGCTTCAAGTACGGTAACTTCAATTCCAGAACGTTGCAGATAGATGGCACAGGTTAGACCTGCTAGTCCAGCGCCAACTACTACAACAGATTTACTCACTTGCCGTGGAATTGAAGCTTTGAGGGCCACCAAACCTTTGGGCCGATTTCATGGACCAAAGCTGGAACCAGAATAGAACGGACCAACATGGTGTCTAGTAGAACTCCGAAGCCAACTGCAAATCCAAGTTCGGCTAGGAAAACAAGTGGCAAGATTCCTAGAACTGCGAAGGTCGCAGCAAGAACAATTCCTGCTGACGTAATCACACCACCGGTAACTGTTAGTGCCTTGGTCATGCCTGCGCGAGTTCCCATCTTCTGCGCCTCTTCGCGCACTCGAGTCATCAGGAATATGTTGTAGTCGATACCAAGTGCGACTAGGAAAATGAAGGCAAAGAGTGGGAATGATGGATCAGCGCCCTTAAAGTGGAAAATATGGTTGAAGACAACCGCACAAGCTCCGAGCGTTGCAAAGAATGAAATAACAACCGTGCCGAGCAGTAAGACGGCTGCATATATTGAACGAAGTAGTAAACCTAGAATAATTGCAATTATAAACAGAACAACAGGAATTATCAGATTTCGATCGTGTTTCGATGCCTGATTAATGTCATAACTAACGGAGGTCGATCCACCAACGAGAATTGTTGAATCCAACTTCTCCATCTCGGCTCGAAGCCCAGGAATCATTGCAATAGCTTGCTTTGAATCTGGCGCATATTTAAGTGTCACATTTAGCAGAATATTTCCACCAACAATTTTTGTCGGAGGTAACGGTTGACCCTCAACAATTTGTCCTTCAACCATAGGCGCGACTGAATCAACTCCTGAATTTTTCTGCAAAGTTGCTATCGCCTTCTCGGCTAAATCAGCTTTCAAAACAACTTGAGTTGGTTGACCTTGACCACCAGGGAAATGCTTCAACAACTCTTCCTGACCCACTACGGAATCAGTGCGCTTGGTGAAGGAATCAATAGTTGAAAGCCCAGTTGCATTTAACGTTGAAGATAATCCAGTAAGAATTATCAGAACTGCAGTCGCGCCAACCCAATACTTACGTGGGTGACGAGCAGTTGCCGCGGCAACTTTCGCCCAAGAACCACTTAGTCTTTCATCGGCGCCACCAAAGCGTGCAACTTTTGGCCAGAAAATCCAGCGACCAAAGATCATGAGAAGTGCTGGAAGAAGTGTTAGAACTGTAATCATTGAACAAACAATTCCGATGGCGCCGATAGGGCCAAGGCCGCGGTTGTTATTTAATTGGCTCAGAAGAAGAACTAGAAGTCCAATAGTTACTGTACTTCCTGATGCAACGATTGGTTCAACAACACCGCGCCAAGCTATCTTCATAGCGTCATAACGTGATTCATGTAGGTGAAGTTCTTCGCGGTATCTAGCAATAAGAAGAAGTGCGTAGTCCGTCGCTGCACCGAGCACCAGAACCGAGAGAATTCCTTGCGATTGACCATCAAGAGTTATCACATTGTTCTTTGCCAAAATATAAATTACGCCACCTGCAAGTGTGAGTGCCAATCCGGCGGTCATAAGCGGAAGGATCCAGAGAACTGGTGAGCGATAAACAATAATCAAAATAATCGCAACAACACCACCGGTTGTAAGTAATAGGGCCGAGTCAATACTTCCAAAGGCTCCGAAGAGATCGGCAAGAATTCCAGCAAAACCGGTTGTATGAGTAACAAAACCATTGCTCTTCGCATATCCATTTGCGTAGTAACGAATTGCATCTACAAGACCAGGCAGAGCGGGCTCTTTTCCATCTGGTAGTAATTCAGTTGCAATCTGAACGCTGATTGGGAAGCTAGCAAGAATCGCTTTTCCATCTTGGGATGGGAAGGCAACAATTGGCGCACCTTTTATAAAATAGTTAGAGATTGGAATTGAGATTTCTTTTCCATTATCGTCTTTAAGCAGCTTGCCATCAGTGTGAACTAATAATTTACTTCCCAAAGTTTGAGCAAATGCTTGCGAAGATGCAATGCGCTCAGGAGTGACCTCACCAGTGAAGAGAACGAGAGCCGGAATTTGATCATTTGCGCTATCTGAAAATTTCGCGATTGCATTTGCAGCGCGAGTTGCTTCAGATTCAGGGGGCAAGAATGAGGAGTTGTTATTCTCTTGAACCGTCGAAAGCTTTCCAAAGAGGGGCCCGGTAAACCCGGATATAGACATCCAAAGAATCACGACGACTATGGCTAACCAGAGGGGTTTGCGGCCTTTTATTTTTGAGGCTTCTTTCGAAAACATGCCGTGCCTTTCGCTTTATTGACTCTTTAATTGGTTTAGACGCGAAGGTTACCTTAGGCTCAGGCCCATGTACGCGGAGAATTCGAACCTAGGGGTTAAAGCCAACCCTATATTGGTTGAACATTTAGGTCTCATTGAATATCAGAAGGCCTGGGATTACCAACGTGAAATCCAAGCCGGCGTTATCGAGGGCAGCCTTCCGAATACCTTAATTTTATTGGAACACCCATCGGTCTATACCGCAGGCCGCAGAACTGAAACACATGAACGCCCAATTGATGGCACTCCAGTTATCGATGTCGATCGTGGTGGAAAAATCACTTGGCATGGCGAAGGTCAATTAATTGGCTATCCGATTATTAAATTACGTAACCGAAATGATGTCGTGGGCTTTGTTCGCGAAGTTGAAACTGCACTTATTGAAGCGTGCACCGAACTCGGACTCACTACGACAAGATATTGTGAACGCAGCGGTGTCTGGATTCGAGATGCAAAGGGAGATCGCAAGCTCGTAGCTATCGGAATTCGCGTAGCAAAAGGCGTTACCATGCATGGCTTCGCGCTAAATGTGAATCCGGATTTGACAGCATTCAATCGGATTTCACCATGCGGTTTGACTGACACAAGTGTGACTTCACTTGCACAAGAACTTGGATGCGAAGTATTGGTTGAAGAAGTTATGCCCATCGTTGAGCGACATTTACTTAATGCACTAGATCGGATCGCCGAATGACACTTGCACCCGAAGGTCGACCATTACTCCGTATTGAAGCGCGAAATGCCGCGGTTCCAATCGAACGCAAACCTGAGTGGATTAAAACTCGAGCAATCATGGGTCCGGAGTACACCGCTCTTCGCTCACTCGTAGCAAAAGAAGGTTTACATACCGTCTGCCAAGAAGCAGCGTGTCCTAATATCTTTGAATGTTGGGAAGATCGCGAAGCAACATTTTTGATTGGTGGCGAGAAGTGCACACGTCGTTGCGACTTCTGCAATATAGATACCGGGAAGCCCGATCCCCTAGACCGCGATGAACCTCGTCGTGTTGCTGAATCTGTTCAAACCATGCAACTCAAATATGCAACTATCACTGGTGTTACTCGTGATGACTTAGATGATGAGGGCGCTTGGCTTTACGCCGAGACCATTAGAAAAGTTCACGAATTAAATCCAGGAACTGGCGTAGAAATGCTTGCACCAGATTTCAGCGGTAAATCAATCTTTCTAAATGAAGTTTTCGAAACCCGCCCAGAAGTATTTGCGCATAATCTGGAAACTGTTCCACGTATCTTTAAGCGAATCCGCCCCGCATTCCGCTATGAACGCTCGCTCGATGTAATCTCTCAAGCTCGTGCTTACGGGCTCATTACTAAATCAAATCTAATTCTTGGCATGGGAGAAACTCGCGAAGAAGTTACCCAGGCACTTGTTGATCTGCACGCCGCTGGGTGCGATTTGATAACCATTACCCAATATCTACGTCCAACGCCAAAGCACCACCCTGTTGAACGTTGGGTCAAGCCAAATGAATTTGTTGAGCTAAGCGCAGAAGCCGAAGCTATTGGCTTTGCTGGTGTTATGAGCGGTCCCCTAGTTCGATCCAGTTACCGCGCTGGGCGTTTATACAAGCAAGCCCAAGATAAGCGTGCCAATATTTAATGCGCGATTTTGTTTATCCGCCAGTTGTTCTTTTCATAAAGGGAGTTTGGAAATACCTAGGACTGCAATTTAAATTCACTGGTGTAGAAAATATTCCAGAAGATGGTGGCGCAATCCTTGCAATCAACCACATCGGATATTTGGATTTTGCACTTACTGGAACTGCAGCTCTGCCAAGAAAGAGATACGTGAGATTTATGGCGAAAAAAGAGATCTTTGATCATAAAATAGCTGGTCCCTTAATGCGCGGAATGCACCATATTTCTGTAGATCGATCAAGTGGCTCAAGTTCTTTTGTTGCTGCTCTGCGCTACCTGCGTAGCGGTGAAATTGTTGGAATATTTCCAGAAGCAACAATTAGTCGCAGCTTTGAAATCAAAGAGTTAAAAACTGGTGCAGTTCGCTTAGCCATGGGGTCGGATACACCGATCATCCCAACTATCGTTTGGGGCAGTCAAAGAATAATTACCAAGAAAGTTAAAGCGAATTGGAAACGCAATAGATTCCCAATCACAGTGGCATTTGGCGAACAGTTCATAGTAAAGAAAGGTGAAGATGTAGATGCTGCCGAAGCCGAACTTCGCCGCTTGATGAAGGAGTTATTGGTGAAAGTTCAGAGTGAATATCCAGATTCTCATAAGGGTCAACGTTGGGCACCTGCTCGTTTAGGTGGAACTGCACCTACCCCTGAGCAAGTTGAAATAGAATGGGCCGAGCATTTAAGAGAGAAAGCAAATAAAGAGGAGAGAGCGTAATGGCGTTATTTAAGAGAAAGGCAAAGGCCCAGGCCGTTGCTGGCGAAAAGCAAGGGCAGATGAAGGTTCTGAAAGATGCATTTCGCTTAGTTCGCAAACATAAGCCGATCGCTTATCTTTGGGTGGCGCTGGCTTTTACCGTAACTCTTTGTGCTGGAGTAATAATTGGAATTAACTTCGACCATCCAGTTTATTTCACAATAATTTCGATTCCACTTGCAGTACTGCTTGCATTCTTTATTTTTACCCGTCAGGCAAACACCGCGGCTTTTATCTCTATTCAAGATCAAATGGGTGCAGGTGCATCTGTCTTGATGGCAATTAGAAAAGGCTTCACAACGACTGCTGCAGTAAGTGTTTCTCGCAACCAAGATATGGTCCATCGCAGTGTTGGCCGTGCGGGAATCGTTCTAGTTGGCGAAGGCAGCCCTGCCGTTCGCGCACTTATGCAGGATGAACGCCGCAAGATGGAGCGATTTTTACCAGGGGTGCAATTATCCGAAGTTATTGTTGGCGATGGATCTGGCCAAGTTCCGCTACGTAAATTACAGAAGCACCTAAAGAAGCTTCCGAAGAAACTCTCCAAGGTTCAAGTTCGTGAAGTTCGTAATCGCTTAAAGGGCGTTGGTGGCTTAAGTATGCCGATTCCAAAAGGCCCAATGCCTATGAATCGCAATGCAAAAATTCCTAAGCGTTAAATCCGAGAATCTCTCACAACAACTGAATTTGTAATCCAGTCATGAAGTCCTCGCCCTTCGCGGGTAAAGACGGCTGGAAGAACTAAGCAAATCAGGAAAGTTCTAAGTAATATTTTTAACGGTGGAACAATGCCGTAAGCTGTGAAGTCAACAACTCGCATTTTTAAAATTCTCTGGCCCGCCGAAGCCTGTAGCAAGGTTGTCAAAATACTTACCTCAAAGAAGAAGATGGCCAATATCGTGACCGATTTGGAATCGAAGCCAATCAAGTTTGCAACCACTGAACACATGGCCCAATCGATTGCCAGCGCTAAGAATCTTCGACCCAGCCCAACGATTTCCATGCGCTAAGGCTAATCGCTCCCCTCAATTGAGCCCACTTTTGCCTATTAGGGGGAAGAAGGGGACAGAAGGGGGAAGAAGAAACATAAATGTAACAATTCGGTTAACCCTTTTTTACTTGAACCGCCTATATTTTCCCCATAACGAACCAAATTGGTGGGCTCGGCGAAGCGTCCATCCAAGAGGGCTAATCCTAAATCGGGAGAGAAATGTTTAAGAATTCTGCAGAAGTTTTTGCTTACATCAAGAAAGAGAATGTAAAGCTTGTTGATGTTCGTTTTATCGATCTTCCAGGTATCCAACACCACTTCAACGTTCCAGTTGAATCATTTGACGAAGCAGTTTTCACTGACGGTCTGATGTTCGACGGTTCTTCAATCCGTGGTTTCCAAGCAATTCACGAATCAGATATGAAGTTGCTGCCTATTCCAGAGTCAGCATTCATCGATCCATTCCGTGATGTAAAAACTTTGGTAATTCTCTTCTCAGTTCACAACCCAATCGATGACACTCCTTATTCTCGTGATCCTCGCGGTGTAGTGACAAAGGCAGTTGAATACTTAAAGGGAACTGGAATTGCAGATACTGCATTCTTCGCACCAGAAGCCGAGTTCTATGTATTTGATGCAATTCGTTTCAAGACTGGCATGAACGAGTCTTTCCACCACATCGATTCATATGAAGGCGCATGGAACACTGGTGTTGAATACGATCCAGATGGCACACCTAACCGTGGATATCGAACACGTATCAAGGGTGGATATTTCCCAGTTTCTCCAACCGATCAATTCGCAGATCTTCGCGATCAGATGGTTATGAAACTTGGCGAGGCCGGACTGCTTGTAGAGCGTTCACACCACGAAGTTGGAACTGCAGGACAGATGGAAATTAACTATCGCTTCTCAGATATTTTATCTGCCGGCGATGACGTTATGAAGTTTAAATACATCATTAAGAACACCGCATGGGAAGTTGGCAAGACCGCAACTTTCATGCCAAAGCCACTGTTCGGTGACAACGGTTCTGGTATGCACGTTCATCAATCACTTTGGAAAGATGGCAAGCCATTGTTCTTCGGTGATGGATATGGCGATCTTTCAGATATGGCTCGTTGGTACGTCGGTGGACTTCTAAAGCATGCACCTTCGTTGCTTGCATTTACCAACCCAACAGTTAACTCATACCGTCGCTTGGTTCCAGGATACGAAGCACCAGTAAATCTTGTTTACTCTGCACGTAACCGTTCTGCGTGTATTCGTATCCCAATCACTGGGTCGAATCCAAAGGCAAAGCGCATCGAATTCCGTTGTCCAGATCCGTCATCAAACCCATACCTGGCATTCGCTGCAATGCTTATGGCCGGACTAGATGGAATCCAAAATAAGATCGAACCACCAAAGCCAGTTGATAAAGACTTGTACGAATTAGAGGGCGATGAAGCAGCCTCTATTCAGCAAGTGCCTGGATCGCTTGATGCGGTTCTAGATAACCTAGAAGCCGATCACGAGTTCTTGCTTAAGGGTGGCGTATTCACAAAGGATCTAATCGAAACTTGGATTACTTGGAAGCGCAAGGAAGAAGTGGATTATGTCCGCTTGCGTCCACATCCAGCAGAGTTCGAACTTTATTACGACCTCTAAGAAATTCCACAGAAGGGCCCTCCAAGAAATTGGGGGGGCTTTTTTATTTCAAGTCGCGCAGGGCTTCACCATAAGGTATTTTTCTACTTGCAAATTATTCGCATCTAGACATATTAAGAATTTTGAGGCCCCCATGAACCAGGTTGAGACAACAACCGTTCGAACCCCATTACGCGATCGCCTAACCCGCGATGAATGGCGCCGCATGGCTCTGATGTTTGGGTTCATCGCATTTCTACATATAGCTGGTTTTGTATTGATGGGATTGGCAGTATCTGGAGATTATGAATTAGGCGACGGAACTTTATTTGGTTGGGGCACGGCGGCTTTGGCTTATACGTTAGGAATGCGTCACGCTTTCGATGCCGACCACATCAGCGCAATTGATAACACAACTAGAAAATTAATGTCAGAAGGACAACGGCCACTTGGAGTTGGTTTCTTCTTCTCACTTGGTCACTCATCTGTGGTTGCGGCTCTTGCGCTCCTTCTAACTTTTGGAATCAAAGCTCTTGGGTCACAGCTCAAAGATGAAGATTCTGCGCTCCACCATTACACAGGCTTGATTGGCTTAACTGTTTCTGGAACTTTCTTGATGATTATCGCAATCCTGAACTTAATTATTTTGGTTTCAATCGTTAAAGTATTTTCACAGATGCGCCAAGGCCTATACAGTGAAGAAGAACTTGAAAAGCATTTAAATGCTCGCGGTCTACTTATGCGATTCTTTGGCCCAATTGCACGTCGCATTGATAAAAGTTGGAAGATGTATCCACTTGGAATTCTCTTTGGTTTAGGTTTCGACACTGCAACTGAAGTGGGCCTACTTGTTTTGGCTGGAACTTCGGTAATTGCGGGACTTCCCTGGTGGGCCGTTCTTTCCCTCCCCCTATTCTTTGCCGGCGGAATGAGCCTTCTCGACACTATCGATGGCTCTTTCATGAATTTTGCATATGGTTGGGCATTTTCTAAACCAGTCCGCAAGGTCTACTACAACATAATAATTACAGCACTTTCAGTAGGTGTTGCAATGTTTGTTGGTGGCTTAGAACTATTGCAAGTTTTATCAGGTCAATTAAACCTATCTGGTGGATTCTGGAATTACGTCAATGACTTCAGTCTTAACTCCGCTGGTTACATAATTGTTGCTTCCTTTGTAGTAGTTTGGGCGGTTGCGTTGTTGCTCTGGAAATACGGCAAAATCGAAGAGCGTTGGCACAATAAAGCCCATGCCGCACAATTATCACGCGGTGAAAATACTGACCACGTAGCCGCAGGCATAGAACTCGGCGCTATTAAAGACGGCTTTAAGATAGACGATTAGTTATATCCACTAACGCTGTGGGAGTATCGCTTAGTGATTGCCACTCAAAGCGTTGAACTCCGAGCTGGCGCAAGACTTTTAGTTAAAGATGTAGCAGTTCGAATCAACAGCGGTGATCGAATTGGATTCGTGGGCCGAAATGGTGCCGGTAAATCAACTCTCGCAAAATGCTTAGCTGGTGAAATACTCCCTGCGGGTGGTCAGATAACTCGAACTGGAACTATCGGTTATCTCCCCCAAGATCCAAGAACAGGCGATCAAGAAGAATCAGTTATAAATCGTATTCTCTCGGCTCGTGGTCTAGATCAAATAGTCGTTCGAATGCGCAAAGCCGAAGAGGCAATGGCAACGGCCACGCCAGAAGAGTTGGAAGTTGCGCTCGAGCGTTATGCCCGAGTCGATAGTGAATTCAATGCAGCCGGTGGATATAGCGCATCTGCCGAAGCCGAATCAATTGCAACAAACCTTGGTTTGCCAGAGCGGCTATTTGAAGAGCCAATTCAAGTTCTTTCTGGTGGCCAGCGTCGTCGCGTCGAACTTGCCCGCCTTTTATTTAGTGGCGCCGAAACACTTCTACTCGATGAGCCAACAAACCACTTAGATGCTGAATCCATCAATTGGTTACGCGATTACCTAACAAAATACTCTGGTGGCCTTGTGGTTATTTCTCACGATGTTGCCTTGATTGAAACTGTTGTAAACAAAGTTTTCTACATCGATGCGAACCGAAATGTCATCGACGTGTACAACATGGGCTGGAAAAAATATTTATTACAACGCGAAGCTGATGAACATCGCCGTAAGAAAGAACGCGCTAATGCTGAGAAGAAGGCCGAAATCTTGCAGAAGCAAGGCGAGAAGATGCGCGCCAAAGCATCAAAGGCAACAGCTGCCCAAGGCATGTTACGTCGCGCCGAATCCCTCATCTCTAACCTTGAAGATGTTCGCAAATCAGACAAGGTCGCAAAGTTGCGCTTCCCTACCCCAGCACCTTGTGGCAAGACTCCACTGATGGCAACTGGTTTGAGTAAGTCATACGGTTCACTAGAAATCTTCACCGATGTTGATCTTGCAATTGATAGATCTTCTCGCGTTGTGATACTTGGGCTAAACGGTGCGGGTAAAACCACATTGCTAAGTATTCTTGGTGGTACAAATGAATCAGATACTGGTGAAATATTGCCTGGTCATGGTTTGAAGATTGGTTACTACACCCAAGAACACGAATCTCTGGATTTTGAACGCACTGTTCTTGAGAACATGCTCTCTGCTGGTGACAAAATCAGCGAACAACAAGCCCGCCAAACTCTTGGTTCTTTCTTATTCTCTGGCGATGATGTGCAAAAACCAGTAAAGGTTTTGAGTGGTGGCGAACGAACCAGACTTGCTCTTGCAACTTTGGTAGTCGGATCTGCAAATGTGCTTTTATTAGATGAGCCAACAAACAACTTAGATCCTGCTTCACGCGAAGAAATTCTTGCAGCATTAGGTGAATATCAAGGGGCTGTGGTTCTCGTAAGCCACGATGTCGGCGCTGTTCAAGCCCTTAAGCCAGAGCGCGTTTTATTACTTCCAGATGGCGATGAAGATTTATGGGGCAATCAGTATTTGGAACTGATCGCCCTCGAATAAATTTAAGAACAATTTAAGAGCGAAGTGCGACCGCAAAGGCACGGAAATCTTCGACAAGTAAATCAATCTCCTTCTGGCCGTGGGCCAGTGAAATCAACCATTGTTCATCTAAGCCCGGAGGCGTGATGATTCCGCGGTTCATTGACCAGAGCCATGAAAGTTCGGCGATTTCAAAATCAGTTGCTTTGTAATCACGATAGTTGCGAACGGGATCCTTCGACCAAGTTACACAGCCCTTAACTCCAAAGCCAACAGTATGAGCTGGAAGTTGGAACTCTTCGATTATTAAAGTAATTCGATCAAGTGCCTGCTTATTTAAAGCTTCAGCCTTTGCAAGTGCTTCTTCTGTACACAAGCGATCCATCGCGCGAAGTCCCGCCATTGCAAGTGGATTGCCATTGAATGTTCCGAAGTGCGCCATTGCGCCAGTCGTGATTGTGTCCATGATTTCTGCCTTGCCACCAAATGCAGCGAGTGGAAGTCCACCGCCAATTGATTTAGCGAGACAGATTAAATCTGGTTGAACACCAATGCGATGTGCTGCGCCTTGTGGACCGGCAGTTAAACCAGTTTTCACTTCATCAAAAATTAAGACAATGTTGTATTCGGTACAGAGTTCCCGAACACCAGCAAGGTAGCCAGCATCAGGTAGAACAATTCCCAAGTTCTCTAGAACTGGTTCAAGAATAAAGCAAGCAATCGATTCATGGTCGCGAGCAAAGATCTTCTCAAGTGCTGGAAGATTATTGAATGGAACTACGAAAACAACGCCAGCATTTATACCGTGTCCAATTACCGGAGTTGGCTCTTCGGGGTTTCCTGCTTGATCAAGAGTCGGCTTTGCTGAAACCGTAAGTGGGTCGTAGCTACCGTGGTAGCCACCCTCCAACTTAACGATTGCGGATTTACCGTTGTAGGCCTTGGCGGTACGAACTGCATACATTGTCGCTTCAGTACCAGAGTTTGCAAATCTAACTTTGTCGATTTCAAAACGCTTGCATAAGCGTTCAGCGCCATCACGCGAAATAGGTGATGGAGTTACAAAGAGAGTGCCACCCTCGAGTGCAGCCTTGGTTTCTGCAATCACTTCTTCATTCAAGTGACCGGCAAGCATTGCACCGAAGCCCATTGAAAGATCAAGTAATTGACGACCATCAACATCAGTCATCCATGCACCTTTAGCTGAAACAATGCTAATTGGATATGGATCCCAGTATTGGAAGCTTGAAGTTGCGCCAAGTGGCGAAGACGACTTCGCAATAGTGTTTTCAACACCAGAGGCAAAGGTAGATTTTGAATACAACGCCCACTCAGCAGCCATCATCTCTTTAATTTTTGTCGATGAGATTGGAGTGACGATATTTGGGGTCTTACGGAAAGTCTGAGGTTCTAGAGTTCAGGTCATTTTGGAAAGAAGTACCTTTTGTTGGATGGCTCGCTAGCTATCAGCGAATCCCTTTTGGGTACGAGCTCCTTTGGTTGAGAGAAAACTTGGTAGTTTTCTTATAAAGGTGAAGGTAGCAGGGAAAGCCAGATAATGCACTAATAGGCTGACTTGATGCGTGTTGCACCCCAAGATTTTGGACAATTTTTGAAGAATTTTCAAAAGTCATGCGATATTCCAAAAGTTAAGCCATTATTTGGGTATGGCCGAAAAAAGCAAGAAAATAATTCTTGCAATCCAAAATGACCCAACCGATCCCCCACATTTAGTTGGCCGTTGGCTTATGGAAATTGGTTTCGCAATAAAAATTCTTCGCGCCTATACCGGGGAAGTTGTCCCAACAAAAGTTCCAGATGATATTTGTGCGCTGCTTCCGCTAGGTGGATCTATGGGCGCGAATGATGATGAGGAATTGCCATGGTTGGCGGATGAAAAAGAATTATTAGCAGATGCTGTCGCTCGCGATATCCCAGTATTTGCAATCTGTTTGGGAGCCCAACTTCTTGCAGCCGCGTTAGGTGGCGAAGTTACTCGATCTCAAGTTGGTGAGATTGGTATTTACGAGATCAAACGTAATTTGGAATCAGATCCAATTTTCAACTTTGGGGATACCGCGATCTCTGCACAATGGCATGAAGATAAGATTTCCAAACTTCCATCTGGCGCCGTGAATTTGGCGTCGAGTGCGTTATGTGAGAACCAAATTTTTCGAATTGGTGCAGCGACTTATGCAGTCCAGTTTCACCCAGAAGTCGATTCCGGGATAATTAAACTCTGGGAAGATGACGCTGACAACGCATTTCTAGAATCTGGGAAGAGCAGCGTCAAGGATGAGGTCCAAAAGGTTGAAGCGGAACTGCAAGAAATTTGGAAACCAATTATTCAAAACTGGGGTCGACTTATACTTCAGTAAAAATTCAACAAAAAAGGGGCCCTCAATCTGAGAGCCCCTTTTTCTAATTTCTAACTACAGGTTGCTAATCGGTCCCTTGAACCACTTCTTCACTGAAAGATGCCACCAGATCCAGAGAAGAATCAAAGCACCTCCAGTAACGATTGGAGCATAGTTAACCGCGGTCCAGTTGAAGTCCTTTGCGCCAGGAACTCCTAGTGGTGAGAACGGCATAATGAAATAGACCGAAATAATTGCAATTTCAGCAACTGCAACTGTGTTCATCCACTTGTACTTAGAACCATTGTTCCAAGCTCCGACCTTAAATTTATCTCCAGCTTTTAGACGAAGATAAATTGGAATCATGAATGATAAGTAAAGACTGATTACGCAGACTGAAACAACAGCATAGAAAGCAGTTGGAACGCCAGCTGAGCTCTTGTAGAGAGCAGGAAGTGTAAGAACAACACCACCGGTAGCTGAGATTAGTACTGCGTTAACTGGTACTCCAGCCTTATTTACTTTCTTCCAGTTCTTATGTCCTGGTACTGCGCCATCTCGAGAGAAGGCGAAGAGCATGCGAGAACATGAAGTCAAGCAAGCAGTTACGCAGAAGATCTGACCGGCTGTTGTAATTACCATAACCAGCTTGAACAAAGCGCCACCACCGAGTGAACTGTAGAGAAGTGCGATGACAGAACCGATTCCGAATGGATTTACTTCAGGATCAGCTGAGTTGATCATGTCAGAATTTGTTGCAGCAAATAGGAATGCAAGCAGCAGGATATATCCACCGATTGCTGAGTAGAAGATTGACTTCCAGATTCCCTTTGCTGAAGCAATATGAGCACCTTGGGTTTCTTCAGAAAGGTGAGCGGATGCATCAAAGCCAGTAATTGTGTACTGGGTTAATAAGAAGCCAAGTGGCAGAACATATAGCCAGTAACTTCCACCTGCGAAGCCTGAGTTATTGATTTTTTCAGTAAAGACCCAGCTTGCAGATTGGTGAGCATCTGGTGCTACAACCAAAATAATAACGATCAGAGCGGCGCCAAATACATGCCACCAAACTGAAATGTTATTTATAACAGCCAAAAGATGGCTGCTAAATATATTGATCAGAGTTACAAGGGCAATAACAATTACGAATAGTGCGAATTGTTGCTTGATAAAATCGCCACCCATAAATGAAGTCGCATAACCATCAAAGAAAGCACCTAGAACAATGTTTAGGAATGAGGTTAAGCCGTATCCCACTGAAGCGGTTACTGAAACTAGACCAATTAGATTTAGCCAACCGGTATAAAACCCAGCCTTGGGACCGCCAAGTTTGGAAGCCCACCAATAAATTCCACCAGAGGTTGGAAATGCTGAGGCGAGTTCGGACATACAAAGACCAATAATTAAAATGAAGGCTGAAATTAGCGGCCAACCAAGGGAAATTGCTACGGGACCACCATTGTTCCAAGCCTGTGCAAAGGTCGTAAAGCAACCTGCCAAGATCGAAATAATTGAGAAGGAAATTGCAAAGTTCGAGAAACTTGACCAAGAACGATTTAGCTCTTGTTTGTATCCGAGGTCGGCTAAGCGACGCTCATCATCTGCGTGTGTATTCGACATTGAATCTATTCCACCCTTCTAGAAGTTAAAGAGAGTGTGCCCTGCGTCTCACCAAATTGGAAGTGTATTCACGAGGTTTTCAGCGAGAAATTTCACCAATTTTTGGGTCGTTGTGTCTACGGAAACGCCCTAGTAACCTCCCACACAGGTAATTCTGGATTCTGGCCAAAGGGGAGCAAGCGCGTGAAATTAACCGTTGAGCAACTTCGTAAAGGCGTCGAAAGCGGCAAGATCGACACCGTTGTAGTTGGCGCTACCGATATGCAAGGCCGACTCCAAGGCAAGCGAATTCATGCCAAGTTCTTTCTAAATGACACCCTCGCAAATGGAACCGAAGGCTGTAATTATTTACTGGCATCAGATATCGAGATGAACACAATCCAAGGTTATGACATCTCATCTTGGGATACTGGGTATGCCGATATGGCGATGCTTCCGGATTTGAATACTTTGCGCCCAATGCCATGGCATGAAGGAACCGTTATGTTGATTGCAGATTTCACAGATCATCACAAACACGGAATCTCGGTTTCGCCGCGGACAATATTGAAGACCCAGTTAGAGCGCCTAGATAAAGCAGGCATGGTCGCGATGTGCGGAACTGAACTTGAGTTCATAGTTTTCAAAGAAACTTTTGAAGAGGCCTGGGATAAGGGATACAAAAACTTAACTCCGGCCAACCAATACAACGTTGACTATTCCCTTCTTGGCACTGGCCGCGTAGAAAAATTATTGCGCGAAATTAGAAACAATATGGATGAAGCCGGTTTGATTGTTGAATCAGCAAAAGGTGAGTGTAACTTCGGACAGCATGAAATCGCCTTCCGATATGAGGATGCACTTTCAACTTGCGACAATCACGTCATCTACAAGATGGGCGCGAAAGAGATTGCAGCAAAGCATGGATGTTCACTTACCTTTATGGCGAAGTTCAATGAGAAAGAGGGCAGCTCTTGCCATATTCATCTCTCGTTTCGCGATAAGAAGGGTGGCGCAGTTCTTGCTGGAGATGCTGGAGATGGCATGTCTAAGCAGGGCCGTTCATACTTAGCTGGGCTGCAGAAACATATGAGCGAGCTATCACTTTTATTTGCACCAAATATAAATTCATATAAGCGATACCAAGCTGGAACCTTTGCGCCAACTGCTATCAAATGGGGCCGAGATAATAGAACTTGTGCACTTCGCTTAGTGGGCGAAGGCCTCTCATTGCGCGTAGAAAACCGGGTTCCAGGTGGTGATGTAAACCCATATCTAGCAGTTGCTGGGATGGTTGCTGCTGGTCTTGATGGCATTGAAAATAATTTGGAGCTGGAGCCAATTTTCACTGGAAATGCTTATGCCCTTGAAACAAATCGCGTACCAACTTCACTTAAAGAAGCCCGTGATTTGTGGGCGAACAGCAAATGGGTCACAGAAACATTTGGCGCAGATGTTCAGAAGCATTACACACATATGGCAGATACTGAATTAGATGCCTATTCACGAGCCGTAACAGATTGGGAGCGTTTCCGTAGTTTCGAGCGGATGTAAATCAATGAGCAAATTCACCATAATAAATCCGACGACCGAGAAACCAGTTAAAGATATTGAACTCGCAGATCTTGCGGCAACTGACTTAGTAATAGCAAAAGCCGAGAAAGCATTTCAAAGTTGGCGCAAAGTTAACCCGGGCGATCGCGCACGGTTATTACGCAGCTTTGCAGCAATCGTTGACTCGCATATCGAAGAGCTTGCCCAACTTGAAGTTTTAAATAGCGGTCACACAATTGGGAATGCGCGCTGGGAAGCCGGCAACGTGCGTGATGTTTTGAATTATTACAGTGCTGCACCTGAACGATTATTTGGAAAACAGATTCCAGTACCAAATGGAATAGATATAACTTTCAAAGAACCCCTTGGCGTTATTGGAATTATCGTTCCCTGGAACTTCCCAATGCCGATTGCAGGATGGGGCTTTGGCCCAGCACTTGCCGCTGGAAATACCTTTGTGTTAAAACCTGCTGAGATAACTCCTATGACAGCAATTCGCCTAGGAGAACTTGCGATTATGGCTGGAATCCCAGAGGGAGTATTCAACGTTATCCCTGGCAAGGGAAGCATTGTTGGTGAAAGATTTGTAACTAATCCCCTAGTTCGGAAGATAGTTTTCACTGGGTCAACAACTGTTGGAAAAGGAATTATGCGCGGCTGCGCTGATCAGGTAAAACGTTTAACACTTGAACTTGGTGGCAAGAGTGCAAATATTATTTTCGCCGACAGCGATATCCAAAAAGCGGCAGCAAATGCACCTGGGGCGGTATTTGATAATGCCGGGCAAGACTGCTGCGCTAGATCTCGATTACTTGTGCAACGTTCGGTCTTCGATAAATTCATGGCGGAATTTGAGACAGCAGTTAAAAAATTCCGAGTTGAAGATCCAGCACTAGAAAGCGCAGAGATGGGTCCTCTGGTTTCTGCTACACAGTTAGCTCGAGTCCAGGAATATCTACCGCCAGGAACTCCCATCGCTTTCCAGGGAACAAAACCAGAAGGCCCTGGTTATTGGTTTGCGCCAACGGTCCTGCTTCCCAAAGATGCTAGTGACCGCGCATATCGCGAAGAAATTTTTGGTCCAGTAGTAAGCGTTCTGCCTTTTGAAGATGAAGCAGATGCGATTCGCATTGCAAACGATTCAGAATATGGGCTTTCAGGATCTATCTGGTCTCGCGATATTGGCAGAGCAATTCGGGTCTCAAGAGCGGTCGAAGCCGGAAACCTTTCGGTAAACTCAAACTCATCAGTTAGATATTGGACGCCATTTGGCGGGTATAAGCAATCCGGACTAGGTCGAGAATTAGGTCCAGATGCACTCGACGCATTTACTGAAGTTAAGAATGTTTTCTTTGACACTCAAGAATAACTAGGAGAATAAATGAAACGGTTACAAGATCGCGTTGCAGTAATCACTGGTGGCGCAAGTGGAATTGGATATGCGACCGCACAACGGTTCGTCGAAGAAGGTGCAAAGGTTGTAATAGTCGATCTAAATGAAGAGATTGGTAATAAAGTTGCGAAAGAGCTTGGCGCCATTTTTGTAAAGGCCAACGTAACTTCTGAAGAAGATGTTGCAAGAATGTACAAGGTTGCCTTCGATGAATATGGTCGTATCGATATCGCATTCAATAATGCTGGAATTTCGCCACCAGAAGATGATTCAATTCTTACTACTGGAATCGATGCCTGGCGCTTAGTGCAGGAAGTTAACCTGACATCCGTGTATCTCTGCTGCAAAGCAGTTCTCCCTTATATGTTGAAGGCTGGCAAAGGCTCAATCATCAACACCGCATCATTCGTAGCAACTATGGCTTCTGCTACATCACAAATTTCATATACCGCCTCAAAAGGCGGCGTACTCGCTATGACTCGTGAACTTGGAGTGCAATTTGCAAGGCAAGGTGTTCGCGTAAACGCGCTCTCCCCTGGACCAGTTAACACACCGCTGCTGCAAGAGTTATTTGCAAAAGATAAAGAGCGTGCAGCTCGTCGGTTAGTTCATATTCCACTTGGTCGCTTTGCGGAAGCAAGTGAATTAGCAGCTGCTGTTGCATTCCTTGCATCCGATGACTCGTCATTCATCACTGCCTCAAACTTCTTAGTTGATGGTGGTATCAGCGGCGCTTATGTAACTCCACTATCTGAGTAGGCGCAATAAAAAATGTGCCGGCTGATGGGTTATGTATCTCCCCGTGAGATAAGTATTGAAGAGATTGCTGGTCCTAGTTTCCAGGAGTTCTCTGATCTCTCGGAGAAACATCGTGACGGTTGGGGTATTGCCACATCCACAACTGGCAAACCCTCAAATTTAATTGTGGAGACTCTTCCGGCTAAAGAAAGTTCGCAATATTCACATCTCACCAAAGAGGTTTTATCCGATGGCGCTCTGCTTCACCTGCGTTGGGCGACATCAGGTTTAGCGGTTGTCGAAGGCAATACCCATCCCTTTGAATTTGAGAATATCTCCTTTATACACAATGGTGGAATTACACCTCTAGATTCGATGGACCAATTTATCGATCCAGAATTGATCAAGCTAATGCGCGGGAACACCGATAGTGAGAAGTACTTCTATGTTTTGATTACCCAAATTAAGAAGCTGGGATTAATCGCTGGAATAAGTGCTGGGGTGAAGTTGATTAAAGAGAACTGCAATTACTCCTCAATAAACGCCATGATACTAACCTCTGATTTTTATGTAATTATCAATGAGCATAATTATGAGAAGCGGCCTAAAGGTGAAGCCGAAGATTATTACGATCTCTTTTACCGTAAAGATGAGAACGGAATCTTGGTTGCATCCTCCGGTTGGAATCAAAAGAATTGGACGAGAATAGAGAACCATCAGATTCTCTTAATTGATCGCAAATCACTTAGCCTAGAAGCCCTCAGTATTTAATCTAAAAAGAAATCGAGTAAGAAATCAGTTGTTCCAGGCTTAACTGAATACTTCTCGAGATCAGTAATGCCTTCAGATGCTAGGACCTCATCGTCAACAAAGAAATTTCCGGTCGTTGTCTTAGCATCTCGATTTAGGATTATGTAAGCGGTATCAGAAAGTATCTCGGGCTTACGACAGAAATCAGTATCCACGCCAGGAATCATTTGAAGCGCTGCAGTATCAATTGCCGTTCTGGGCCAGAGCGCATTTACTGCGATTCCATCACGTTTAAATTCTTCCGCCATTCCAAGAACACACATACTCATTCCATATTTGGACATCGTGTATGCAACGTGGTTCTTAAACCATTTCGCTTTCATCGAAAGCGGTGGCGACAAAGTAAGGATGTGCGGATTTCGACCAGCCTTCGCACTCTCTCGAAGATGAGGTACAGCTGCTTGTGAAGTTAGAAATGTTCCCCGAACATTTACATCGAACATCAAGTCAAAGCGTTTGGCGGGAGTCTTCTCTGTTGGCGTTAAATTAATTGCACTCGCATTGTTTATCAAAATATCTATGCCACCAAATTGTGCTGCGGCCTTGTTTACTGCCACAACAATCGCATCCTCATCTCGGATGTCACATTGGATTGGTAGCGCAATCCCGCCAGCAGCCTCAATCTCTTTAGCCGCAGAAAAAATAGTTCCTGGAAGTTTTGGATTCTCTTCTGCAGTCTTAGCCGCAATCGCGATGCTTGCGCCATCGGCGGCAGCACGAAGAGCAATCGCTAAACCAATACCGCGAGAGCCGCCTGTGATGAATATTCGTTTTCCAGCAAGTGACATCTTGATTTACCCCTTGTTTTTCTTCTCGAGAAATTTCATAAATGCAATTTGTGCTTCATCAGATTCAAGTGCGATTCTAAATAATTCGCCTTCAGCTTCCATAACCATTGCGACCGCTTGATGATGCCCACTCTTTAAAAGAGCCTTCGTATTAATTACCGCAGTAGGCGGTTGATTTGCAATAACCTCTGCAACTTCTAGCGCCTTTGCAAGTGGATCGGAAACAATCTCATTTACCAAACGCATCTCGTGCGCTTCGGTTCCAGAGAAGTCGCGACCAGTCAAGAAAATTTCCGAAGCAATTGCGTGTCCAACAAGACGCGGAAATAAAATTGAAGACCCAGCCTCAGGAACTAGTCCGAGTGAAACAAAGGGCATGGATAATTTTGCATCAGCTGTTGCATAAACAAGATCACAGTGCATCAACATCGTGGTTCCGATGCCAACAGCATTTCCGTGAACAGCCGCAATTAGTGGTTTAGGAAAATCATGAAGGACTGATAAGAATTGCATCACGGGTGAATCAGGACCTGTAGGTGGTGTATTTAAGAAGTCCATAATGTCGTTGCCGCCAGTAAAAGCGCTGCCGGCTCCTGTAATTACAACGACCCGGATGTCGAAATCATCTTTGGCCTCGCCTAGCGCTCTTGAAAGATCGGAATACATCGCAGGTGTAAGCGCATTCTTCTTCTCTGGGCGATCCAAGGTGAGCGTTAAGACCTGGTTCATTTTAGTTGTTGTGATATTCCCCATTAGGAGAGTTTATGGTGGACAATGAGGAAAGCCAACATAACTGTCGAAAATCAGAAAGGGCTTTGGGGATCTCACTATGAAGAGAATCAGAGTAATGAGCCGTGAGTTAACTCCCTTTGAACATTTAGTCGCCCAACACCTATGCGATGGACTTTCAAATATTGCAGTCGCTAGAGCAACAGCGCATAGCGAAAAAGTAATCGAAAATACGGTATCCAGAATGGCACCAGTATTTGGAATCAAATCAGATAGTGATACCAATATTCGCGTACTTCTTGCGCTGGCATACCGAGCCCACTTCGGCGATGGCTCTTTTGATAAGTTAGATATCGGTTGCTCTCATAGCAAAGTTGGGCCAGATGGTAAGTCATATTGCGATAAGCATGTCGATTAAAAACTCCAGCTGAAATCTTCTTTTAGTTTTCAAGGGCTAGCACTCACTCAATTTACTTTGGTGCTAGCACTTGCACTTTTGTACATACCACTCGCTCTGATACTCCAAACTAATAGCGATATGAAACTTCTCCAGGTTTTATATCAATATATTCCGGAGAGCATAGAAGGAGAACAAAATGAATAGAAAATCATTCGACAAAATCGCTAGCGTAATTGGACTGCTGCTTGCAGGCTTCCTGATCATTCTTGGTGGAATTTTGCAATACGGCGGCAACTTTGCTGCGGATCAAGTGGCGGCTCAATTAGAACCACAAGCCATCACTATTCCAGCAGAAAATGGTGATCCAAAAGCCACTGATGATGTAAAGAAATTTTTCGCAGATAATGGAAATATGATCATGTCGACAGGTAAGCAAGCACAGATGTATGCCGATCACTACATCGGTTTCCATATGGCAGAAATGCCTACATATGCCGCAGCATCAAATGCGAACCGTGCCGCGGCAGGCGCGCTAGCAGCTGATCCAGCTAACGCTGAATTACAAGCAAAATCCAAGCAGGCTTCGGGAACTGTCGAAACTGTTTTCAAGGGACAAGCACTTCGCGGAATGCTACTTAACGCTTACGCCTTCGGAATGCTCGGTGACATTGCAATTGTTGCCAGTTATGTAACTTTCGCTGGTGGCTTGATTTTCTTAATCTTGGCGCTACTCGGTTTCGCTCATCTTCGTAGAGTTGATACTGACTCAGTTATCTAAAGCAAACTAGAAACCAAACAGAGACCTCATCTCTCCGTGAGGAAAGGCCCCTAGCTCGAAAGAGTGCGGGGCCTTTTAGAATTGTCATGTCGTATGCTCGCTCAATGAGCTCCTTAGTAGTAATTCCCTCGCGCCTCTGGGAATACTGCATTGCTGCAGTCATTATTATTTTGGCTCCTGGCCCTTCAGTCCTATTTGTAATCGCTCGGGCTATCGCTTGGGGTCGCGCTACTGCGATTGCGACGGTTGCTGGAAATGTTATGGGAGCTTTTTCGCTCTCTGTTGTTGTAGCTGTTGGGCTAGGCCCAATTTTGCAGAGATCTGAACTGGCCTTCACAAGCGTTCAAGTTTTAGGTGGTGGATATCTGGTCTATCTTGGAATTTCTGCAATCAAACATAGTCAAATTCATGCAAGTGATATGACCAACCAAGGTGACATCAGACCTTCAAAATGGAAATCTATTCGTGAAGGGTATTGGGTAGGGGCTCTTAACCCGAAGGGAATTGTTTTCTTCGCGGCAATTTTGCCACAGTTCGTTGATCGCGAAGCTGGGGGCGTAACTTCACAGTTAATTTTGATGGGCGCAATCTTTGGAATCTTTGCCTTCTTCTCTGATGGCGGTTGGGGAATTCTTGCAGGAACAATTAGAAATTGGTTGGCCACCGAGATGATTCGTCTGGTCCGGATGCGCATGGCTGGCGGGATCGTCATGATCCTTCTCGGTATTTTTACTCTTATTTCAGCGATTCCTCGCAAATAACGCAACTGATGTCAGTGCGATAGCCCAGAATAGGAAGATATATGGAACCTATAACTCTCTCAAAAGGCGCTCGCGCATTTATCAGCCCTAGCGATTTAACTTTCGGTTGGGATAATTGCCACCGTTGTTTATGGCTTTATTACAACCACCAAGTTAAAGCCCCACTGTTTATGCCGCTTGTTGGCGATCTAGCCGAGATGCAAGAGCAATCATGCATCGGGAAGACTTCAGCAGAGTTAAATATAAATATGCCTGAAGGAAAAGTTTTCAAACACGCTGGTTGGGTTGTATCAACACCGATTGAAGTTGATGGCGTTGTTACACCATTTGCGGTCCGCGGAAAGTATGACTTGTTAATGGAACATCCTGATGGGACATTTGGAATAGTTGACTGTAAATTCCAGTCGAGCCCTAGTGATAAAACAAAGTTTTATGCCGTTCAACTCGAGGCCTATGCCTTCGCTCTCGAAAATCCAGCAAAAGATGCGCCAATTAAAGTATCTACTGCAGGACTTCTTGTCTGGTCACCAGTAAAAGTTCGCGGAAATTCTGCCGGCAACTTTGGTCTAGAGCTATCTTGCAACTGGTTTCCAACTGAACGAAGTCCAGAGTTAATCGCATCAAGGCTATCTGATTTCATCAAAATGATTACTGGTCCAGTGCCAGAATCAAAAGCGAACTGTGATCAATGCAAATATGTCGAAAGCAGAACCGAAGTCTTAAAGGGAAATTAACTTAACCCTATTTTTCCTCTTCGCGCTTCTTCTCTTTAGCCTCTTCGCGCCGTTGCTTCATAAGAATTAGCTTTGCCTCTGATGCATACATATCTACATACTCTTGGCCAGATAATTGTTGCAGCTTCTCCATAATTTCATTTGTGATTTGGCGAAGAACTTTTAAATCCGAAGTATCACCTGTGTAGTAAAGCGGTTCTCCGAAAATCATTTCAACTCGTTGTACCTTTGGAACAACCTTTCCGGTCGGTTGAATTTCAGCAGTGTTAAACATTGCTACCGGAACTATTGCCGCGCCAGATTCAATCGCCATCCGTGCTATTCCGGTGCGACCTTTATATAACTTTCCATCTGGTGATCTTGTTCCTTCTGGATAAATTCCGATGCAAGCACCGCCAGCCAGAAGATCTAGCCCGGTCAAGAGCGCCGCCTCGCTGCGTCGTCCGCCAGAGCGATCAACTGGAACTTGCCCAAGGGCTATAAAAGTAATCTTCTTAATGAATCCCTTAATGCCGGGCGATGTGAAGTATTCACTCTTGGCCAAGAAGGTAACTTTTCTAGGGACAACAAGCGGCATAAAAATTGAATCACTAAAAGAGAGATGGTTTGATGCAATTATTACAGGCCCCGATTGCGGGACATTGCGCAGGCCCGTTACCTTTGGACGAAATAGCAAGGTAAGAATGGGAATCAGGAAGGACTTAAGCGCTTGATAAATCACTGGCTTAATTTATGCCTTATCTGCTTCTTATGACACCATCTGAGCGTGAGTAATATCCCAGAAAGTGAGCCCTTACGGCTTTTGGCGGGTAAAACCGGATTGTTAATGATCCACGGATTCAGAGGTTCGCCAGCTTCGGTTAAACCTTGGGCAATTGCAATGCATGAGAAAGGTTTAACGGTTTCCGTTCCATTACTTGCAGGCCACGGAACGCATTGGAGTGATTTAAATAAAGTTGATTGGCAAGATTGGTATGACGTTATAGAAAAAGAATTTCTCGACTTGAAAAAATCCTGCGACCAAGTTTTTGTTGCTGGTTTTTCAATGGGCGGGGCACTTGCCCTTCGCTTATCTCAGATTCGTGGAAGTGAATTAGCTGGCGCAATACTTTTAAATGCTTCGATTTACGATGAGCGAAAAAGATTCAAGTTGGTACCTGCGCTCTCGCTATTTCTTCCTTCGATACCTGGTGGTCCTGGTGATGTTGCAAAACCTGGATCCCCTGCTCACGGTTATGACCGAATTCCATTGCGAGCTTTGAACCAAGTTCGCAAGCTCTGGGAAGTTGTGGAACGTGATCTCTATCTCGTCGATCTTCCACTAATGGTCGCATATTCATTGAATGATCATGTCGTTCATCCTGTTTGCAGCGAAACAATAATCGATAACGTTTACTCAACTGATATTCGCGAAGTTGTCTTTGAAAAATCTTTCCATAACGTCGCACTAGATTACGATGCAGAGTTATTGAACGAGGAAACTATGGATTTCGTTTTAGATGTTATCTCCGGTGAACTTTCGAGAGGCGAATCTATATTCGAATCAGATGAGCGCGAACTTATCAACGCTGAATTTGAGTCGATGGTGTCAGGTTTATCACTCGATCAATCTGCGCCCACAACTTACTTAGATGAGTTAGATGCCAGACCTTATGACCCAGAAGGCTTTATCCAACCTAATCCGAAGTTGCCTGCAGCCGATCAAACTTCTCGCTTCGCATTACTCGGAATAGTTGGTGGCGGCTCATACCTGCTCTTTGTAATGTCCACCGGAATTGATTTATTAGGAATGGGACCGTGGCCTGGAGTTCTCGGCTTCATTGGTGGAATTGCAACTTACATCTGGAAATCCGCAAGGCCTGAAGATGATTTCGGAGATGGTGTAGAACTTTAATTCCGAGCTAGATCTGCAGCCCCAACTAGTCCTGCATCATTACCGAGTTTTGCGGCAACAATTTCGGGAACCGGATGTTTACCAACGAATGGCATTACGCGCATCATCGCTTTTCTTGCCGGTTCTAATAATAATTCGCCAGCGTCAACAACTCCGCCGCCGATAACAACTATTGACGGATCAAAGAGCATAGATAAGGTTGCGATTCCAGCGCCGAGCCAATCCCCTGTTGTTGCAAGGGCGCCAATTGCAATTTCATCACCATCTCGCGCTGCATCAGTTATGTGGCCACCCATTAGTCCTTCGATTGTTCCGTTACCTCGCGCCAATAACTCCTTAGCACCAGCCGAATTATTCGAGATCGCTTCACGTGCATGACGCATTAACGCTGAACCAGATGCGTAACGTTCAAAGCAACCGTTAATACCGCAGCCACATAGTTCACCATTTGGAACCACTCGCATATGACCAAATTCCGCACCAGTTCCATTTGCGCCACGAAGTGGCTGGCCATTAACAATTGCTGCCCCACCAATTCCTGTTCCGACAGTAACCATAATTACATTTTCTAAGCCTTTACCAGCGCCATATACCCGCTCCGCCCAGGCTGCGCTATTTGCATCATTTTCGACAACTGTTTTAACGCCACATAGTTTAAGAAGCGCGCTTGCAATATTTACGCCATCCCAATCTTTAATGTTTGGTGCACCAAGCATTGTCGCGCGATCTGATGAAACTAATCCAGCGGCAGAAATTCCAACGTGATCGACTTTGTGAGTTGTTAATAGTTCCAAAATTACTTCAGCAATACTTTGATTTAACTCGTGGCCACCAGCTTTAGGCGTATCTTTTCTAAAGGTACGAAGAATGTTGCCACTTTGATCTACAACACCGCCAAGAACTTTGGTGCCACCAATATCAATTCCAATGGCTAGGTCTGAATTTACCAAATTAGATTAACTCTCTAGTTTTGCTTTTAATTGGTTGAGTGCAAGGTCAATTGTTGAACGCTCAGCCTTCTGTCGCATCATCGCAGGTACTGGCATAGAAAGTGCAACGGTTAATTCGTAAGTAACTGTCGTGGTGTCATCACCATTATCAATCAATTTATAGGCACCGGTCATCTCGGTTAAGAGATCAGCGCCATCTAATTCAAAGGTAATTTCGGCTGGCGCCTTGCTCCAGTCGTAATCGAGGATTACCCGATCCTTCATGACCCCAGCATCAATTGAAATCTTTGCCTTTGTTGCGCGCCCAGTTTCATCACTGGCCTGAACTTCAACGCTCTTTATTGCAGTCGACCAGGTTGGATAACTTGCAAGGTCGGTTAGGACTCCAGCTACATCGGTAATTGGGGCTTCAATTGTTATCGAATTCTCAGAAATATCGCTCATGCCTAAACTTTACCCAAAATATCTTCCGAAAATACCTACCTCGGCGATAACCTTCGGTTTATGGATCAATACACCGTCCCAGCAATCGTCCCGCCAGCAACCAAAGGCAATCTCTCCGACTTAGTCGCTGATCGCGCCGCAAATGAGCCAAATCGCATCACGCTATCTCGGCCACTTGGCCAAGGTTGGCAAGGCGTAAGCGCTAAAGAGTTTGATAGTGAAGTTCGTGCGGTGGCAAAAGGCTTAATCGCGGCAAACATTAACGTTGGTGATCGAATCGCAATCATGGCTAAGACTCGTTATGAGTGGACGATCTTAGATTTCGCAATTTGGTATGCCGGAGGCGTTTCAGTTCCAATTTATGAAACATCTAGTGCGGAACAAGTCGAATGGATTCTTGCGGATTCTGGAGCTGTTGCAATTATTGTTGAAACTCCGCAACATCGTGAGCTTGTAAATTCCGTAATCACACCTGCATGTAAAAATATTTGGACAATTACTGATGGTGCACTTGATGAAATAACTAATTTGGGAAGCAAGATTTCCGACAATGAAGTTGAAACCCGTAGAAATCAACCGAAACCAGAATCACTTGCAACTTTAATTTATACCTCGGGTACAACTGGAAAACCAAAGGGTGTTCAACTTACCCATGGAAACTTTTTATCGGAATGCGGCAATGTCGTTCAAGCCCTTAGTGATCTTTTCTTGAAGCCCGGTGGTTCAACACTTCTATTCCTTCCAGTTGCTCACGTCTTTGGACGCATGGTTCAAGTTGGCTCAATAACTGCTGGTCTACACCTGGCCCACAGCGGTGATATCACCAGACTTGCCGCTGATCTCGGGACATTCAAACCAACATTCGTCCTTGCGGTCCCAAGAATCTTTGAAAAAATTTACAATGGCGCTGAAGCCAAAGCAGAAGCTGCCGGCAAAGGTGCAATCTTCCGCAAAGCGGCAGATGTGGCGATTGCATATAGCGAAGCGCAAGATTCAAAAGAGAAGAACGTTGGACTTATCTTGAAGCATGCAATCTTCGACAAGCTCGTTTATTCCAAGATTAGAGCTGGAATGGGCGGACGTGTTGAGGCTGCGATTTCTGGAGGCGCTCCACTTGGAGCTCGCTTGGGACACTTCTACCGTGGTGCCGGAGTAAATATTTTAGAAGGCTACGGGCTAACCGAAACAACTGCAGCTGCAACGGTAAATCTTACCTCTGCACAAAAGATTGGATCTGTGGGGCGGCCGATTCCTGGAACGACAATAAAAATCGCCGAAGATGGCGAAGTTCTAATTAAAGGCGCAGTTGTAATGACCGGGTATTGGCAGAACGATGCAGCTAATAATGAAGTTTACACAAGTGATGGTTTCTTTAAGAGTGGCGATCTTGGAACCATCGATCATCAAGGATTCCTTGCAATTGTGGGCCGCAAGAAAGAAATTATTGTCACTTCTGGCGGTAAGAATGTTGCACCGGCAGTTTTGGAAGATCGGGTTCGTTCACATCCGCTTGTAAGTCAATGCATGGTTGTCGGAGATAACAAGCCATTCATTGCCGCCCTAGTAACGATTGATCCTGATTCAATAAAAAATTGGATAGTTGCAAATAAAAAAGAGGGCGCAACTGTTGAAACACTTACGAAAGACCCAGATTTAATTGCAGTAATTCAAACTGCAGTTGATGAGGCTAATAAAGCCGTTAGTCGTGCGGAATCAATTCGAAAGTTCACAATCTTGGCTACTGATTTCACAATTGCTGGTGGCCAATTAACAGCCAAACTTTCCATGAAACGACATGTTGTCGGCCAGGAATTTGCAGAGGAAATCGAAGCTCTCTTTACGTGAAAACCGCTCGTGATTTACACGACGACATAAGCGAAGAGCTTTCGGCAATCTGCAATATTTTAGATTCTTTAGCAGGAAGAGCAGATTCATCCCCTGATGATCGAGGCAAATTTCGCACGATTCGAAACCAGGTAACTAAACTCTGCGACCTACTGAGTGCGGATATTCCATTAATCGCAGAAAAATCCAAGACCGTATTCTCGATTGAAATTCGCAAGGCAATTTCCGAAATAAATAACTCGCTCGATGGTTTTGGTGAGCTTGGCGGAACGCTCACGGATTTACGAAGTAATTTGAATTTTCCTAAGTATTTTCTCGATGAATCTGGCAAGAATCAGAGAGTACTTACTCCACTAACTAAACGTGAACGTGAAGTTCTACTCCTGTTACCTCGGGGCATAACAGCCAAGGCAATGGCGAGTGAACTTTTCTTAACCGAAGCAACAATCAAAAGTCACTTAGCTTCCATCTACCAAAAATTCGAAGTTGTAAATCGCACTCAAGCTATTGCTATTGGGATAGAGAATAAACTTTTAGCCTTTTAAAACTTCTGCGAATTTATTACCCCATAAATCCCAATTCCAACTATTGACCGCCCAAATACGGCCACTCGCACCAAATTCTTTAGCTTTGGTTGTATTCGAGAGAAGTTCTATACATGCATCCGCTATGTCATCAACGCTTCTTCCATCTACAACTAACCCAGTCTTACCTATTTGAACTGCATCTGGCGCGCCACCTGAATCCCCAGCAATTACCGGAAGTCCACATGATCCAGCCTCTAAATAAACAATTCCTAGACCTTCGACCTCCAATCCTGCAAGCCTTGATCTGGAAGGCGAAACGAAGACATCACCAAGCAGGATATGTTTTGGAAGTTGGTCGTAAGTAATACGCCCAAGCATTTGCACATCATTTACCAGATGAAGTTTTGCAATCTCTCGCTTTAAAAACTTTTCGCGTGGTCCACTACCAATTATCAGAAGCAGAGCATCTGGAATGGCCTTCTTTATTATTGGCATGGCCGCTATTAATTTGTCTTGCCCTTTGCGGTGAACCAGACGGCCGACACAAATTAGGGTCGGGCGATTACCGATGTGGTATTTAGTTAGCAAATCTGCTGGCTTGGCTCCAGGGATAAAGAATTGCGTTGAAATTCCAGGAGCGATTTGTACGAGCGAAACTCGCTCTCCAACTGATTTCGATATTGCAGATTTAGTAAATTCTCCAAGGTAGGTAAGAACATCACAAGAGTTGCCGATCCTTCGCATTGCTAAGTTGAAGGGTGGAACTTTCGCCCACCAGACTTCGTGCCCATGAGTTAGCGCAACGATTCGCGTGGCTCCAGCCTTGCGTAGGTTTGGCGCCATTAAAGCTAGCGGCGCCGATGCGCCGAACCAGATTATCTTTGCATTATGAACTTTCATAATTCGCTTGATCGAACTTATAACTCTTGGAGTTGGTAACAATATTTTTGAGCGGTCGCGATAAATTACGACACCAAATTTATCCTGCAATCTCAGATCAAATGTGGAGTCTCCAGCTTGCGAAGAGGTGTAAATCGCGATCTGTGAACCATCTAATTTTTCAAGTAATCCAAGAATAAAGGTTTCAATGCCGCCAGATCTTGGTCCCAAATCATTGGTGACGAGAAGAATCTTGCGGTCATTAGATTCGGCGGGCACCGTAGTAACTTAGTGAACCAAAGTTTGGTGTAAATGTTGCAATCTTTACTCGAGAACCAGGTTTAGGTGCATTCACCATTTGCCTCTTTCCAATATAAATACCTACGTGCGAGATATATCGGTTACGGCCAAAGAAGACTAAATCTCCTGGCTTCAATTGATTTAGTGCAACGCCCCTGCCATATTTTGCTTGAGCGGCTGCAGAATGGGGCAACGAAACTCCAGCTGCACCGAAGGCTCTCATTGTTAATCCGCTGCAATCCCAGAGCGTTGGTCCTGCTGCTCCATAAACATATCGATCGCCTATTTGTTTAATTGAGAAACGAAGAGCAATTGAACCACGACCAGAACCAAGATTTGATTTTGCGGCAAGCGCTTTAGATGCTCTCTGATCCGCATTTTCGGCATCCTCATTCAATTTTAGCAACCGTGCGCGCTCGGCTTTTGAAAGTGAATTAAGTAATTTCTCTGCTGCTGCTAACTTATCCTTCACTGCCTTTTCTTGCGCCAGATATCTATCTTGCGCCCTCTTTGCCAGAGTTAACTTGTCATTTACCGTCAATGAAGTTGCAGTCAATCTCTGTTTAGCAACACTATATTTCTTGAGCGCTAATGATTGTTTCCTTGTTACAGACTCTAGAGATCCTGCTGCTGCGAGGAAGAGTCCTGGGTCTGATGAAAAAAGTAGTTCAAGGCTGCGACTCATTGATCCATTTTTATATTGTTCACTCGCAATCGCGCCAAGCGAGTTCTTAAACTTTGCAACTGTCGCTGCATCAGCGGCAACTTGGCGTTGTACCGATTGCAGCTTTCGAGTCAAAGAGGCGTATTCAACTTTCGCCGCCTGCGCTGCCTCTCCTGCAGTTGCTGCCTGTTCTTGCAAAATTCGAATCTTGGTCCGAACCTCATTTAGCGAGGGCGCAGCGCTCGCCGTTGAAATAGGGAGCAGCGATAGCGCCAATGCCGCGCTAAGAATCTGCGCAGCCAACTTGAGCAATTTCATTCGAGAAGGGTAACCAGTGGGCGCACCCGAGTTCAAATATTTCGGAGATTTACGCCTGTTTTAGGCGGGTACGACTAATTTACATAGCGAAGTGGCGGGACTAACCCTTTCGCAGAGAGAACCGAGAGCGCTGTAATTTGGTTATTTGAAATTTCACTTGCTGGAGCAGCAGTGATATTTAGAAGTACTGATACAACGCAATCATCACAAGAGATGTCGCGCATGGTGCAGGTCTGGCAATCGATGATCATGTCAAGAATGATAAATCTGACCACTGACACTACGGTTTGCTCATGAGCATCGGTACCAACCTAGTTATGGCCAACTTAGTTATCGGCAGCGATGGCAGCACCACGCTAGTGGGAAGCTCTAAAACGCTGAGCTCTCCGCAAGACCGGCTCCGGTTTCATGAACTACGTGCTCAAGCTTCCGCCATTCTTATCGGTGGCAACACTGCCAGAAATGAACCTTATGCGACCACGCCGCTCCCCCTAGTTGTTATTTCCAGAACTGGCAAGATTCCAGAGAGCGTTCTAGCCAATCCCTTACTTCACCTCTGGCAACTAGATCCAGTAAGTGCAATTCAAAGAGCCCGAACTGAATTTGGCGAAAATATCTTGGTCGAGGGTGGGATCGAAATCCTTAGAGAGTTACTGGCGGCCGAGGTTATTGATTTACTTTTTTTAACAATTAGTTCGAAAACTGGTGGTGAAAATATTTATGATTTGAGCGCGCTCACTAGAAATTTCACCGTTGAATCAAGTGAGAAGTTTGGAGATGAAACGCTTCTAAAATTAATTAGGAACTAACCTATTGATATGAGTGATACACCAGATACAGCTAAGAAGACTCCCAAATACTGCACCTTGTGAAGGCGTTCATGGAGAAATTTAAAAGCGAGTAGCACTGTAACAATTGGAAAGAGCGAACCAAATACCATAGCGACCGAGACTAAGCCTTTAGTTGTTGCAACACCGAGTAAGAGATTTGCGACAAAATCAGTAGCCCCAATAATTATTAAAATCCGCAAATCCGAAATTCCAAATCCACCAATCGTTTTGAATCGTAGTGCAATCAAAATACAAACTGCTACAGATGCAATGCGCATTGAAGTCATAGTCAAAAGTGAACTTGTCTTAGATCCTTGCGCCATAAGCGTAAGAGCAACACCAAAACCAAGAGCGGCACCAAGTCCAAATAGAAGTGGTTTTATCGGAAGTCCGCTAACAATATCTGGACCAGATGCACAGAACGCACCAACGATTGCTACTGCCATTCCAAAAATTTGTAATCCTGTTGGCCGCTCACCAGAAATGAAAGCCACCGATAGCGGAATGACTGCGCTCAAAGTACTTATCGGAGAGACAACTCCCATCCGACCAGTTGAAAGACCTGAGTAGAACGAGACGAGCCCGAAGAAGCCAGCGATTCCCGCTCCGACCGAAGGTAAGAAATAGCCATTCCAACTTAAATTTGGCGCAATATAAGAACCGGAAATCAAAACTAAAATCACTCCGAGCACCAATCCAAATCCTTGTGACGCTCCTGTAACAGCAATTGCTTTAAAGCGCTTTGAAAGATTGCCGCCCAAGAAATCAGCGGTTCCCCAGAGAACGCTTGATAGGAGAGCAAGGATTGAAGCCATTGGAGGAGGTTAATGCAGACCACAGTAAAAGTTGCTCGCGCCTGCCTTGGTAACCGGGATTAACGCCTTACCATTTTCGCATGGATGTGAATTTTGAGGAAATTACCACTTCAATTCGCGCCATTAAGCCTAGATCTGAAATTCTCTTAGAAGAAGTTCCTGCCCCTCAAAAACTCGCACCTTATGCATTTGCTATGACTGCGGATGTTTTGAAAGATGCCGCAACTGGGCGCTTTGTCTTACTCCATGATCCAGATGGTCAAGAGGGCTGGTCCGGTAAATATAGATGCGTCACTTTTGTTCGCGCCGCAATTGACAATGAGATGGCTGCAGATCCAATGCTCTGCAATATTGGTTGGACTTGGTTAATGGAATCACTTAAAGCTAATGGTTGCGAATACACCGCACCTAGTGGAACAGTCACAAAAGTTGCCAGTGCATCTTTTGGAACGTTAGAAAATTTGGATGAGGATAGCGAATTGGAAGTTAGGGCTTCTTGGACGCCAACATCAGGGAAAAATATTGCAGACCATATTCGTGCCTGGGTAGAGCTTTTGGAAATGTCGGCTGGACTTGCACCGATTCCAGATGGTGTAACCCAGTTAAGTCGCAGCAAATAATGGCAGAACCTCTTCTTGCGCCATTAGGTGGAGTTCCAGAATTAATTGAAACTCCCGAAGCGCTCGCCGAAATGATTTCGTCCTTAGCCAATGGCACAGGACCAATCGCAATAGATGCGGAACGCGCATCTGGTTATAAATACTCAGCACGAGCATATTTAATTCAAATTAAGCGCAACGGTGGCGGTTTGCATTTGATAGATCCGATTGCAGTTGGGCAAACTCATTATTGGAGCGAATTAAATGCAGCCTTCGCAGACCAGGAGTGGATAATTCACGCATCTACTCAAGATTTGGCCTGCCTGCGCGAAGTAGGAATTAACCCGCAAATTATGTTCGATACTGAACTGGCAGGGCGAATTGCCGGTTGCGAGCGCGTAGGACTTGGACCACTCACTGAACAACTTCTGGGAGTGACGCTAGCGAAAGAACATAGCGCTGTTGATTGGTCGATCCGGCCATTGCGGCCAGAATGGCTTAACTATGCCGCTCTGGATGTTGAACTTTTAATTGAATTAAGAAATGAAATTGAAAAACTATTAATTGAGGCTGGGAAATTAGATTGGGCTAAGGAAGATTTCGCTGCAATTCTTAAAGCACCCGCACCACAACCACGAAAAGATCCTTGGCGCCGAGCATCTGGAATTCATAAGGTTCGCGATTTGAATGCGCTAGCAATCATTAGAGCGTTGTGGCTGGCCAGAAATGATTTCGGTAAAGAGATAGATCTGGCACCGGGGCGAGTATTCAATGATGAAACCCTGCTTTTGATTGCGACTAAACCTCCTAAGGGGTTTGGTGATTTCAAAAAGGCGCTTCTACGTCGGACTCGCTTAACGGATATGCCATTTGAGGAATGGTTTAAATTATTTGAAGATGCACAAAACCTTGAGGGCGAAGACTTACCTAAATTGCGCCTTCCCTCAGAAGGTCTACCCCCAGCGAAGATGTGGCAAAGTCGAAATCCAATTGGGTATGCCCGACTTACACATGCCAAAGCAGCCATCGCAGAGTGTGCGATCGCTAATGGAATGCCGACCGAGAATTTAATTTCCCCCGAAGCGGTAAGGCGATGCTGTTGGCCAACTCCCCCAGAAAGCGATGCGGATCGACGTAAATTTGTCGCTAGCGAACTGGCTGAGTTTGGGGCTAGGCCCTGGCAGATCGGACTCGTTTTAGCGCCGATAACGGCTATTTTGAGCGAGAAAGAGCCACTTATAGTCGAGGTTACAGAGAGTGAAGGCGAAGAGCCTGAAACGACCGCAGCTGATAGTGAGTAATTACGCAACGTTTGAGTTGCGTAATTAAGTTTAACAATCTAGCCTCTTCCATATGTACAGCACATTCTTAATCGCCCTGCGCGAAGGCCTTGAGGCCGCTCTAATTATCGGAATTCTTGTCGCTTATTTAGTGCGATCAAATCAGAAGAAAGCCCTACCAACCCTTTGGACCGGCGTCTCGATTGCGATTGTCGCGAGCCTAGCTTTTGGCGCATTTTTATCTTTTACCTCAGCCAATCTTTCAGAGGCTGGCGAACAAATGTTTGCTGGAACAACTTCACTTGTAGCAGTAGTCCTAGTTACCTACATGGTTTTCTGGATGAAGCGAATTGCTCGTGGACTAAAGAGCGATTTACACAACAAAATGGATTATGCAATGCCACTAGGCAAAATTGCCTTGATTTCTGCCTCATTTTTCGCAGTCGCTCGCGAAGGTTTAGAGACAGCGCTATTTATTTTCTCTAACTTCAAAACAATCTCCACAGATTCATCGCCAGTAATTGGCTTAGTTCTTGGATTAGCTGCGGCGGTAGGTCTTGGTATTGCAATCTATAAGCAGAGCGTAAAAATAAATCTTGGTAAATTCTTCACGATCACAGGAATAGCCTTAATCGTTATCGCCGGCGGTGTCTTGTCATATGCCGTTCATGAATTTCAAGAGTTTGGCGCTTTACCAGGTGAAGATTCATATGTTTGGAATTGGGTTAACGCCGATCCAACAATCACAACGCTACTTTCAGGAACAATCGGAATTAGTACCAAAATCTCCTGGTTGCAGCTGATTGTTTGGGCAATTTACTTAAGCGTGACCCTGCGCGCCTATTTAGCTCCTAAGAAAGTTCTAGTCTCTAACGCTTAATTTGCAGGGCTTCTTCCAATTTTTCCTACTGACGGGTAACCTTACGGGAACATAAACCGTATTTCAGTAGGAGCCATTCATGGGTGAGCGCGTAGTTCTAGTTGATGCCGTCCGATCCCCTTTTGGCAAAGCTGGCGGCTTGTACTCCCAAACTAGAGCCGATGACATCATGGTGCGAATCTTGCGCGGCCTTTTAGAGCGAAATCCCAAAGTTTCACCAGCGTTAATTGATGATGTTGCAATTGCAGCCGCTACCCAGACTGGCGATCAAGGTATGAATATCGGACGAAGTGCTTCACTGCTCGCAGGAATTCCAAATAGCGTTCCAGGATATTCAATTGACCGTTGGTGCGCGGGCGCGCTAACCGCAGTAACAACAGTTTCCGGAGCAATCGCAATGGGACAATATGACTTTGCAATCGCTGGTGGCGTTGAACACATGGGAAACCATCCAATGGGTGACGGTATTGATCCAAATCCGCGTTACTTAGCAGAAAAATTAGTTGATACCGATGCGCTCCAAATGGGTATGACTGCTGAAAGATTGCATGACAAATTTCCACATCTCACTAAGGCTCGCGCCGATGCATATGCGGTTGCATCACAGAACAAAACCGCTGCTGCTTACTCTTTAGGAAAAATTCAACGAGATTTAATTCCAGTAGCGGTTCGATCCGTAGAACTCGGATGGGGTGTTGCAACAGTTGACGAACCACCACGTCCTGGAACAACGGTTGAAGCACTTGGCGCGCTAAAAACACCATTTCGTCCGATGGGAAATGTGACTGCAGGAAATGCTGCAGGGCTAAACGATGGCGCAACCGCCGCAATCCTTGCTAGTGAATCGAAAGCAAAGGAACTTGGTCTAACTATTAAAGCTAAATTAGTTTCATTTGCATTTGCCGGTGTTGAACCAGAGATCATGGGATACGGCCCAGTACCCAGCACAATCAAGGCGCTAGCGAAAGCTGGATTAAGTATTGAAGATATTGGCCTATTTGAAATTAATGAAGCTTTTGCTATCCAAGTGCTCTCATTCTTAGATCACTTTGGAATTGCCGATGATGATTCAAGAGTAAATCTTTATGGTGGTGCGATCGCAGTCGGACACCCGTTGGCCTCATCAGGTGTTCGCTTAATGATTAATTTAGCGCGTGGTTTTGAAGAGCACCCAGAAGTGAAATATGGCGTGACCACAATGTGTATCGGACTTGGTATGGGTGGAACGGTAATTTGGGAGAACCCACACTTTGTTGGAAAAGGTTAAAGAATAATGAATGAAGTAAAGTTGCCAGAAGGTGCACCGGAAGAAGTAATCACTTCAGCCCGCGTTCGCGAGATTGATTTAACGCTATTTGGCCAGAGCGGAACCATCTCGTTGATTACTTTAGATAACGGAATGGACCACAATCGTCCAAATACTTTTGGTCCACAATCACTTGCTTCTTTAAATGAAGCGATCGCAATTGCTGAAGCAAGCACATCAATTGCAATTGCCATTACTGGAAAGCCATTTATATTTGCGGCTGGCGCCGACCTCTCAGCTCTTTCGTTTTTGAATGAACGCGAACAAGCCCTAGCAATCGGCAAACTTGGTCATGATGTTTTCCGCAAGTTGGGGGAAAGTTCTAAGCCAACTTTTGCATTTGTAAATGGTCTGGCACTTGGTGGCGGGCTTGAAGTAGCTCTGCATTGCAAATATCGTACTGTTTCATCAACAGCATTTACCGCGCTCCCCGAGGTATTTCTTGGCTTAGTTCCTGGGTGGGGTGGCGCAACTATCTTGCCAAAGTTGATTGGACCTAAGAACGCGGTTCAAGTAATTATTTTAAATGCGCTAAATAACAACACAATGATGAAGTCGAAAGAGGCCTTAGCACTTGGCGTTGTAGATGCAGTCTTTGAACCGGCAGATTTTATTGAAAACTCCATTAAATTCGCGGTTGCGGTATTGAATGGCTCTAAGAAAATTGAACGTACAGATTTTGCAAAGAATGAGAGCGACTGGACCGAAGCAATAAATACTGGCAAAGCAGCGGTAGCGAAGAAATTCGGTGGTGCACAAATTCCACAAGCGATAAAAGCCCTAGATTTAATTGCCGCCGCCAGAACAAATACCTTGGGTGCTGGCTTTGATGCCGAAGATCAAGAGCTTGCAAATCTAACAATGAGCGATCCGCTCCGTGCCTCCTTGTATGCATTTAATTTGATTCAAAAGAAGCGAAAGAAAGTCGAAGGCGCTCCAAAACCAGCCCTCGCTCGTAAGGTAAGTAAAGTCGGCGTGGTTGGTGCCGGCCTTATGGCTTCTCAACTTGCTCTAATTATTCTGAGGAATTTAAAAGTTCCGGTTGTAATTACTGACCTCGATCAAGAGCGCGTCGATAAAGGTTTGGCATACATCCGAGGCGAACTTACAAAACTTGTCGAGAAGAAGCGAATGAGCCCAGAGAGCGCTGCGCGACTCTCTTCACTGGTGACTGGTTCAATAGATAAATCTAGTTTTGCCGACGCCTCTTTTGTGATTGAAGCGATATTTGAAGAGCTTGAGCTAAAGAGATCACTCTTCTCCGAATTGGAGAAAATAGTTTCGGTTGAATGTGTTCTTGCAACAAATACCTCATCGCTATCTGTGACAAAAATGTCCGAGGGGCTTACAAACCCAGAAAGAGTTATTGGTTTCCATTTCTTTAATCCAGTTGCAATCATGCCGCTGCTCGAGATTGCCAGAACACCTGCAACAGATGACGCAACAACAGCGACCGCGGTTGCAATCGGAAAAGAACTTAAGAAAACAATGGTTATCGTTAAAGACTCTCCGGCATTCGTTGTTAATCGGCTACTTACTAGATTCATGGGCGAAATAACTGATGCGATTGATGAAGGAACTCCCCCGGATGTAGCAGATTCTGCGATGAAACCTCTCGGCCTACCAATGACTTCACTCGAACTTCTTGGATTAGTGGGACCTGGAGTCGCACTACATGTAGCAGAAACACTTCATAAGAACCTTGGTGATCGCTATCGAATCTCTCCAACAATGCAGGCCTTCGTAAAAGAGGGTGTTAAGACTTTCTACATCAAAGACGATAAGGCTGGATTAACTCCAAATCCCGCTGCACTCGCGCTAATAAAAGCTGGCAATAAGAGATCTACCGCTGATGAAGTTCGAATCCGAGCGTTAAAGGCTTTAGCAAGTGAAGCACGCATGATGCTAGATGAGGGCGTTGTTTCAACTGCGGCGGAAATTGATATTTGCATGCTGCTTGGTTGCGGCTGGCCACTACACCTTGGTGGAGTTTTGCCTTATCTCGATCGAACAGGAATAAGCGAAGAAGTTAGCGGCCAGCGCTTTCATCAGCCTGGGGTTGCTTCACTTTCGTAATTTCGTTCGCTAAATCATCTTTTAGTGAACTGCTCCACGCCACTAATTGATGCGCAATATTCTGCGCCGTCATTCCTAGATCTGCCAAAATCTCTCCGCGCTTTGAATGCTCAATGAATTCAAGTGGGACGCCAATTGAATGAATCGGAACATCTAAATCGGCATCTCTAAACATTTCAGAGATCGTGCTTGCGATTCCACCATGTCGAATTCCATCTTCAACTACAACTACTGATTTATATCGCTGTGCCATTGTCAGCAAGCTCTTGGGTAGTGGCTTAACCCAGCGTGGATCAACAACAGTCACACCTACGCCTTCGCGGTAGGCCTGTGATGCGGCTTCAACACAAATCTTTGCCATAGCTCCGATACTTACTAATAAAACATCTGCGCTTTCGCCGCGATAAAGAACATCTATTCCATCTCTACGTTCGAAGGCTGGGATATCAGGACCTACTGCGCCTTTTGGAAAACGAAGTAATGAAGGAGCATCGGAAATATCCAACGCTTCACGAAGTGTTTCTTTAAGTGTCACGGCATCACGCGGTGCTGCGACATGAAGAGTTGGAACTATTCCAGTGAGTGCTAGGTCCCAAATTCCGTGATGCGAAGGCCCGTCATCTCCAGTTACTCCAGCGCGATCTAAAATAAAAGTTACGCCGGCTTTGTGCAGGGCTACATCTAATAACAGTTGATCAAATGCGCGATTTAAAAAAGTTGAATAAATTGCGACAACAGGGTGCAGCCCGGTAAAAGCTAAGCCAGCGGCGCTCGTGGCCGCATGTTGTTCTGCAATACCAACATCAAATGCGCGATCTGGGAATTTTTCAGCGAATTTATCTAGACCTGTTGGTCCAAGCATGGCTGCCGTGATGGCAACTAAATCTTTACGCTTAGCTCCTAGTTCACAAATTTCATTGGAGAAAACACTCGTCCAGTTTGGTCCAGACTTTACAACCGGGACTCCAGTTTCTGGATCAACAATTCCAACAGCGTGAAATTTCTCCGCAGAGTCATTAATTGCTGGCGCATGTCCGCGCCCCTTCTCAGTAATAACATGAACTAATACGGGTGCTCCAAAATTCTTTGCCTGCAAAAGCGCGCTCTCCATTGCTTCAATGTTGTGGCCATCAATCGGGCCAACGTATTTAAGACCTAAATCTTCAAACATTCCTTGCGGCGCGACAATATCTTTTATGCCTTTTTTGACGCCATGCAGAGTTTCATAAATTGGACCACCAACGACAGGTGTCTTTTCAAGGACGCCCTTGCCCCAATCCAAGAACTTTTCATAACCGCTTGTTGTACGAAGGGTAGAAAGATAGGTTGCGAGTCCGCCAATAGTCGGTGAATAAGAACGCTCATTGTCATTTACAACAATTACAAGTTTCAATTCGTCGCTCGAAGCAATGTTATTTAGCGCCTCCCAAGACATTCCACCTGTGAGCGCACCATCTCCAACAACGCAAACAACGGTCTTATCTAGATCACCTTTAATCAAATTTCCGCGGGCTACGCCATCTGACCAAGAGAGCGCTGTCGATGCATGTGAATTCTCGACGACATCGTGTTCGCTTTCAGCACGATTTGGATATCCTGAAATTCCTCCGCGCTGTCGCAATTTATCAAAGCCAGAAACTCGACCAGTCAATAATTTATGGACATAACTTTGATGGCCAGTATCAAAGATAATAGTGTCCTTCGGAGATTCAAAGATGCGGTGAATTGCGATTGTTAATTCAACTACTCCAAGGTTTGGTCCTAAGTGTCCACCGCTCTTGGAAACTTTTTCGATAAGAAAGCCACGGATTTCTGCAGATAATTCGCTTAACTGCGAATACGAAAGCTTGGTTAGGTCGCGTGGACCATCAATGCTTTCAATGTAGTTCCACATATTCGTAGTCTAGAGCAGCTCTATTTATTTAGAGAAGTGAACGCAGCACATATTGCATGATGCCGCCATGACGGAAGTAATCGGCTTCTCCAGGGGTATCGATTCGAACTACCGCATCGAAGCTCTTGCCACCCGCAGTGACCTTGACCGTCTTTGGAGCTCCCCCAGTATTTAGCGCTTCAATTCCAGTAATTGTAAATTCCTCATCGCCAGTTAATCCAAGTGAAATTGCGTTTTCTCCTTTTGGAAATTGCAAGGGAAGAACACCCATACCAATTAAATTGGAGCGGTGAATTCTCTCAAATGATTCTGCGATTACTGCTTTAATTCCAAGTAGCGCCGTACCTTTCGCTGCCCAGTCACGAGATGAACCAGATCCATATTCTTTTCCAGCAAGAATTACTAGTGGAATTTTCGCAGCTTGATACGCAATAGATGCATCATAAATAGTTGATTGCTCACCATTGTTTATAAAATTCTTAGTGAAGCCACCTTCAACACCATCTAGCAAGAGGTTTTTCAGACGAATGTTTGCGAATGTGCCACGGATCATTACTTCGTGGTTTCCGCGGCGTGAACCGTATGAGTTGAAATCTGCACGATCGATTCCGTGCTCGGCTAAATATTTACCAGCAGGTGAATCCTGCTTAATATTTCCAGCAGGTGAGATGTGATCAGTTGTAACGGAGTCACCAAGAATTGCCATCACACGTGCCTTTGCAATGTCTTTCACTGGTTCTGGATTTCTCGGCATGCCCTCGAAGTAAGGAGGTTTGCACACATAAGTAGATTTAAGATCCCAGTCAAAAACTTTTCCAGTAGGTGTATCAAGAGATTTCCAACGATGATCGCCTTCAAAGACAGTTGCATAATCTTTAGTGAACATCTCGGATGAAATTGAAGAATCTACAACGCTCTGGATTTCCGCACTTGTCGGCCAAATATCTTTTAGGTACACGGCTTTGCCTGCTAAATCACTTCCGAGTGGGTCGTTCTCAAAATCGTGATCCATTGTTCCGGCTAGCGCATAAGCAACAACTAAAGGTGGTGAAGCCAAGTAGTTCATCTTTACATCCGGGCTAATGCGTCCTTCAAAGTTTCTATTTCCTGATAGGACAGCCGTTACTGCTAGATCATTTTCATGTATTGCTTTACTGATCTCAACTGGAAGTGGTCCTGAGTTGCCGATACAAGTAACGCAACCATAGCCAACTAAGTTAAAGCCAAGCTGTTCCATATATGTAGTCAAGCCTGCACGATCATAATAATCTGTTACAACTTTAGATCCTGGGGCAAGGGTAGTTTTCACCCAAGGTTTGCTGCGCAAACCCTTCTCAACCGCCTTCTTTGCAAGAAGGGCAGCTCCAATCATCACACTTGGATTCGAAGTATTTGTGCAAGATGTAATTGATGCAATTACAACAGCCCCATTGGAGACTGAAGTAGCGCTTCCGTTAAGCGAGATATTCACCGCTGATTTTGCAGTCTTATCTGTGAAATAAGTAGGAACAATTTTTTCAAATGCGGCTTTGGAATTGGAAAGTTGAATTCGATCTTGTGGACGTTTAGGTCCAGCGATTGAGGGAACAATTGTCGCTAAATCTAACTCCAGAGTTTCAGAGAAACGAGGAACTTCATTTGGGTTATGCCAAAGTCCAACACGCTTTGCATACTCTTCAACTAACGCAAGTTGATCCGCGGTTCGGCCAGTTAGAGCCATGTAACGAATTGTTTCCTCATCAATAGGGAAGATCGCACAAGTTGAACCGTATTCTGGTGACATATTTCCGATAGTTGTTCGATTAGCCATCGGAAGCGCAGTTACTCCAGGGCCATAAAATTCTACAAACTTTCCGACGACACCATGCTTGCGAAGCGCTTCGGTAATTGTAAGAACTAAATCAGTAGCAGTAGTACCAACTGGAAGTTTGCCATTTAATTTAAATCCAACAACTCGCGGAATAAGCATTGAAACTGGCTGCCCGAGAAGTGCTGCTTCAGCTTCAATCCCACCAACTCCCCAACCCAATACTCCGAGTCCATTAACCATGGTCGTGTGTGAATCAGTTCCTACTAAAGTATCTGGATATGCGCGGAGCACGCCGTTTATATTGCGCGTCATTATTACTCTTGCTAAATACTCAATGTTTACTTGGTGAACAATTCCAGTTCCAGGTGGAACAACTTTGAACTCATCGAATGCGCTCTGTCCCCAGCGCAGGAATCTATAACGCTCTTGATTGCGTTGATATTCAATATCTGTGTTCTCTTCAAAGGCTGTCGCCGTACCAAATTTATCTGCGATGACAGAGTGATCGATCACCAGTTCTGCAGGAGCTAGTGGGTTTACCTTTGCGGGATCTCCACCTAATTCCACGATCGCTTCTCGCATTGTTGCTAGATCCACAATGCACGGTACGCCAGTGAAATCCTGCATGATTACGCGTGCTGGCGTAAATTGAATTTCAGTATCGGGCTCAGAATCTGGATTCCAATTTGCGAGTGCCTCTATCTGAGCAGAAGTTATATTCGCGCCATCTTCAGTTCGGAGTAAATTTTCAAGTAAAACTTTTAAGCTAAATGGAAGAGTCTTCGCCGCCGGCAACTTAGTTATGTCAAAGATTTCATATTTCTTACCTGATACTTCGATTTCAACCTTAGCGCCAAAGGAATTTTTACTCATGGTCGTATCTTAACCGAGGGTAAAGCGAGCCACACATTCCACGTGGTGGGTCATCGGGAATAGGTCGAAGCCAACGATGTGATCTAGGTGATAACCGCCCTCTTCGAGTTGCTTGGCATCTCTTGCGAGCGATGCCGGGTCGCATGAAACATAAACAATTGTCCGTGGCTTCTTCGCCATCATCTGTTTTACAACCATCTCACCAGCGCCAGTACGTGGCGGATCTAACAAAATGACATCGATTCGATTAATAAGTGGCAGCTTCTGTTCGACCCGACCGGAATGAATCATTACATTTTTCTTCTTATCGAAAATCTTAAGCGCATCCTGCGTTGCCCGATGGCTCGATTCAATTAGGTGGACTTTGCCGATGTCGCCAATATCTTCGGATATCGGGGCGGTAAATAACCCAACGCCGCCATAAAGATCGCAAACTTGGTCTCCGGGGCGAAGTGCCAATAAATCCATAACTAATTTCGAGAGAGTTTCTGGTGCAGCCTTGTGACTCTGCCAGAACGAGGTTGGTGATATTTCAAAAGTATGTTCGCCAACTACCTCGTGCAATTGTGTTGGCCCGGAAATACTTCGTCCACCTCTGGAGACATTTCGTTCGCCGGAATTTGATACCGCAACTTCTAACCGATCGTCGCCCTTCCAATTCCGCGAGAACATTGCCGGATCATTTATAGCTTCAACTGCAATTAAGCATTTATCAATCTCGGTGACCTCTTTGCTGCGCGCAGAGAAGAGCCCTGGTTTACCATTCTTTGAAATCGCAAAGTCCATCCGCGTCCGCCAGTGCAGGCCATCCTTAGGTTCTACTGCGATTACATCAAGATCTATTTCAATTCTTCCAAGGCGCGAAAATTGTTCACGAATCACTGAACGCTTAAATTCACTCTGTTTTGCAATATCAATATGTTGGAAGTCGCAACCACCGCACCCGCCAGGCACTGCATACTTACAAGGAGGGGTTACACGATCTTCGGACGCTTTAATTATTTCTACCGCATCGCCGCGCGCTAATTTCGAAGATACTGAAGTTATTTCTACGACCGCTTCTTCTCCAGTAATTCCATATCGAACAAAAATAACCTGGCCTTTATGACGCGCAATAAAATGGCCACCATGCGCAATTGGTCCAATTTCTACCGTTATCCGGTCGCCTACTTTTAATAAACTTTCGGCGTTTCCTATTTTGGATTCCATAGATGAACCTTAAGGGTGTAAGTTGTACTTCGTGCACGTAGTGATTATGGGTTGCGGTCGGGTCGGCTCTGGTTTAGCCATTGATTTAGAGGCAGCCGGCCATTCAGTATCAATAATTGACCAGAATCAAGAGGCATTTCGCAGGTTAGGTCCGGATTTTAAAGGCCAAACTATCGCTGGAGTTGGCTTCGATCGAGATATTTTGCTTGCAGCTGGAATTGAAAAAGCGGATGCCTTTGCAGCAGTTTCCAATGGTGATAATTCAAATATTCTCGCTGCGCGAGTTGCGCGTGAGACCTACGGTGTTGAGAAAGTCGTTGCTCGTATTTACGATCCAGCTCGCGCAGAAATTTACCAACGCCTTGGCATTCCAACAGTCGCAACAGTTCTTTGGACTACAGATCAAATCATTCGACGACTTGCCCCAGAAGGTTCGCGTTCGGAATGGCGAGATGCAAGTGGTGTAGTTCAACTATGCGAAGTTCATATTCACCGTGATTGGTTCGGACAACCAGTTTCTCTGATTGAAACTTCCACAAAAGCCCGAGTTGCTTTTATCACTCGACTAGGTGAAGGAATGATTCCAACCGAAAATACTGCGCTCCAAGAGGGCGATCTGGTTCATGTAATGGTGACGGATTCTGAACTCGCAAGCGTTGAAGCCGCACTCGCAAAATCTCCGGAAGAGGCTTAGGACTTATGAGAATTGCGATTGCTGGTGCTGGGAATGTTGGACGTTCAATTGCGCGCGAACTAATTGATAATGGCCATCAAGTTCTTCTTATCGATCGTGATCCAAAGGCGCTAAAGCTGGGGAGCGTTGCTAACGCGGAATGGCTTATGGCTGATGTCTGCGAAATTTCCTCCTTAGATAACGCAAAATTAGATACCTGCCAAGTCATGATTGCTGCGACTGGCGATGACAAGGTAAATCTTGTTGCCTCACTCTTGGCTAAGACTGAATATGGCGTTCCAAGAGTTGTGGCCCGAGTAAATCACCCAAAGAATGAGTGGATGTTTGATTCCTCATGGGGTGTAGATGTTTCTGTTTCAACACCAAGAATTATCTCGGCAATTGTTGAAGAAGCAGTATCGGTCGGTGATGTAGTTCGTCTATTCTCACTTCGCAAAGGTGAAGCTAGTTTGGTAGAAATTACACTTCCAGAAGCAGCAAAATGTTTAGGTAGAACAGTTGAAGAGGTAAAACTTCCCGAGAATGCAACTCTTGCGGCGATTGTTCGCGATGGTCAAGTAATAACTCCACATGCACATGATGTTTACTCTGCTGGAGATGAACTGCTCTTTGTTGCAACCGCCGCCGCTGAAGAGTTATTAAAGAGCTGCTTTATTTCAAGTAACTAATCGGCCTTTGCGGTTGGAACAGATTTAATCACGAGCCAAGTTCCCCACAGCGTTGCCAAATAAAGTGGAAATCCTAAGAAAATATTTGCAACTCCCAGAGCATTTAATTGATTCGCTTTAAAGAGCGGATACTGGACCACTAGACGAATAGCAAAGAGTGCGAACCAGATCCAAGTCGCCTTCTTATAGGCAGCCATGCGAGCAGGATTTTTTCGCCAATTTAAATTTTCTCCCAAGATTGGACCCAGAAGAACTCCGATTAGTGGCCACTTTATAAGAATTGAAATTAAGTAGACCAGCGCAAAGGCTGAGTTTTTCCAGAGACTAGGAGCGTAATAATCTTTTGCCTCACCAGTCTTCCAAGCGAACCATCCGCAGAAAGCAATCCCGATAAATCCAGAGATTGAATGCGTCAAGGTGTCTCGCTTAATTAAACGCCAAATCATTAATAGCACAGCAGTTGTGATTGAAATATATAAGCAGACTTTCAAATTATGCGTAATGTTGTATGTAAGTAGGAAAATTAGTGAGGGAATTGTGGAATCAATAATTCCCTTCTTGCCACCAAGCGCCGTTACTACTTTAGCTCTCTCTTCTTCTTGCATTAGCTCTTGCCTCCCGTAGAACCGAAGCCACCAGAACCACGATCTGAACCAGGCAGGGTCTTTACCTCAATAAATTCCGCGCGCTCAACTTTTTGAATAACTAACTGTGCAATCCGATCGCCTTTTTTAAATGAGATGGCCTCTTTTGGATCATGATTGATAAGAATTATTTGTAGCTCACCACGAAAACCAGCATCAACCGTTCCTGGAGAATTAACCATTGTGACCCCATGCTTAATCGCCAGACCCGAGCGCGGATGAACTAACGCAACATAACCATTGGGAAGCGCTATTGAAATTCCGGTTGGAACTAGTGTGCGCTCCCCTGGCTGCAGGGTTACATCAATTCGGGAAGTTAAATCGGCGCCGGCATCGCCAGGCTTTGCATAACTAGGCAGCGTAACCGAAGAATCCAGGCGGGTTATTAAAACTTCAACGCTCATGGATTAATTTCAAATTCTGGATCAACAAATGCGAGTAGCTCTGGATGTGCGGTTACGTGATCTAAGTAGGCCTTAGGTGCATTGTCTAGGAAATGTTGCATCGGAACTATTACATAGAGGGCAGCGGCTCTAACTGCAATTGGACCATCAATAGAATCTATTCGCCCGACTGCGCTGCAGTAAACTTTCCGATTAACCTGGCCAGTAATTTCCGCACTTATATGTATTACCGTTCCGAGCGGAACTGGAAGCAGAAAATCGGTTTCCAACCTTGCAGTAACTGCAGGAGAGCGAATCAGCCACATAAGTTTTCCCAGAGCCTCATCAAAAGCAAGTGACAAGAGTCCTCCGTGTGCAAGTCCTGGTGCACCTTGATGATCTTCGGTAACGGTAAATACTGCAGTTAAATTCTGACCTTCACCGGCATGTGCAATTAAATGCAGACCAGTTGGATGTAATTCTCCGCAACCGAAACAATGTCCAAAGTGTGAAGGAATTTTTGTTCCAGGAAGTGGCGCCTTGGCATGGCGAGGTGGAATCTCTGCACCCTCTGGTGGCACCGTACTTGGAACACGACTCATGAGTGAAGCCTAACCTGTGATGATGTCTGAGCAAATAAACGCAACGGTTATGCCGTAGCGTGCGCCTGTGGGAAAAATTAATAGACATAAAGATTTGGACTACGGGCTTCCGATTTATCAAGAGAAGTTGAATTGGAGCAAATGGCTCTGGGTCTTCGCGATATTTATGGCAGCCTCTGTTTCGTTATCCATCTGGGCGGCGCTAGGAAATGGATCCGCGATTACTGTCTCATTGATTCAATTTGGACTATTAATTTTTACAGCCAAGCGGACTGCTCTAGAAATCACAGTTACTAAAGGCTGGTTGCTAGTTGGGCCTGCAGCCATAGAGCGAGCTTTTATCCACAATTTCAAAGCGCTGGAAGCCGCAGAATTTAAACGGGTTCGCGGCGTAGATGCCGACCCTGCGAGTTATTTACAAATTAGATTTTGGGCAAGTACTGCAATCAAAATTGATTTAAGGGATCCAAAAGATAAAACGCCCTACTGGCTAATAAGCACCAATAGAGCGAATGAGTTAGCTAAATTACTTAACGTTGGAGAACACTAACTTAGGCACAATCCTTACAGACTGCTTTTGTGCCCTCACCTTTTGCGAGTTGTGAAGCGTGATGAACTAAGAAACATCTTGAACAAGTGAATTCATCTTCTTGCCTTGGAACTACGCGAACCGTCAACTCTTCGCCTGAAAGATCAGCTCCTGGAAGTTCTAGATTCTCAGCCGCATCCTCTTCGTCAATATCTACTTGACCAGATTGAGCATCTGCCCTTCGCGCTTTGAGTTCTTCAAGTGATTCTTCATGAAGTTCTTCATCTTGCTTTCGAGGTGTGTCGTAATCCGTTGCCATGGCACCTCCTCTTAAAATTTACTGCAGCAATTCTTATAACTGCCAACAGGGCGGATAGTGTCGTATAAGTAGTCCGCTTGCCTAATCAGCTCTCGGCGTGTCGAAATTATTCCCGCCTACGGCACATATCCTGCTGAAATCTTCTTTAATCCTTAATGCGAATTGGATTCTGCCCTCTAGCAACTAAACGATCGAAGTGAGCATCTCGTTTTTCAACAAATTTAGAGACATCAGCTTCTGCTCCTGCTATATATGCAGCTAACTCATCACGAGCGGCTGCGCCCTCAGCTGTGAAATCTTCTCGGTTAAAGATATTCCAAGCACGTAGAACTGGTGCAACTACATCCTCTAAGTGAGATTTTGGATCATAAATTCCGGCAAGTGCGATTTGTACTGACTTTCGTCCCCAACCTGGCATTCCCGCACCTGGCATTTGGAAATTTGTTACAACATCTTTAATTGCAACCATTGCAGCATTTGGCTCCATATCAATCGCGGCGCCTAAAAGATTGCGATAGAACAACATGTGTAAATTCTCATCTAACGCTACTCGCGCCAACATTCCTTCGCAGACTTCATCATTTGAAATTCGCCCAGTATTGCGATGTGAAATTCGAGTGGCAAGTTCTTGGAAAGTTACATATGAAACGGTGTGCAACATATCGTTGTCATAAGGCGTTTGATAGCCCGCCATCATGTGGGCCATACGTAAATCTTCAAGTTCATTTGGGTCAACGCCGCGGGTTGCCATCAGATAATCACGCATAACAATTCCATGACGGGCTTCTTCAGCAGTCCAGCGATTTATCCAGGTATTCCATGCACCTTCGCGACTCATAGAAACTGCAATTTCGGTGTGGTAACTCGGCAGATTATCTTCAGTAAGTAAATTAAGAATTAGCGAATCCTGTGCAATCGCACTTAATTTGGAATCTTTTGCTTCCCAGGCATCACCATTTAGTGGACCAGCAAATGTTCGGCCCTCACTCCATGGTACGAATTCGTGTGGGTACCAATCTTTTGTGGTTGCAACGTGGCGCTCTAATTCGACCTCAACAACTGGTTCTAAATCGCGAATTAACCGCGCTTGAATCTTCGGATCGATTGATGCCATTGGTGGAACTTAGCGCAGGTCTCTAGTTACTCGCGAGTTAAAAAGCTATTAACGCAGGCGATTCTTGGTACGAATTAGTGCCTGCTCTAATCGCCACTTCGCAATTTCGCTGTGATTTCCCGACAGTAGGACATCAGGAACGCTTAGTCCGCGCCACTCTTTTGGCTTTGTGTAATTTGGATATTCCACCAAAGCCCCGCCATCTGAAGTCAAAGTATGTGACTCTTCATCAAGTGAAGCCGGGTTACCAATAACTCCTGGCAGCAATCGAATTATCGCTTCCATGATGACAAGTGTTGCTACCTCGCCACCACCTAAAACATAGTCTCCGATAGATACTTCACGAACTTTAAAATTTTTCTGAGTGGAGTAAAAATCACTTACTCGCACATCAATTCCTTCATAACGTCCACAAGCGAATATCAGGTGCTTCGATTTAGTTAGTTCAATCGCAAGCTCTTGGGTTAGCTTCTGCCCAGCCGGCGTTAAGACTATTAATTCATGAACCTCATTAGGGACAAGTTCCGCAACCGAATCGATTGCGCTACCCCAAGGTTCTGGCGACATCACCATGCCAGCGCCACCACCATAAGGAGTGTCATCTACTGAGCCATGAACATCACTTGTCTGGTCCCGTAGGTCATGTATCGCAACTGAAATTAGACCAGCGGCTTGCGCCTTGCCAATCAGTGAAAGATTTAGCGGCGCTAAATATTCAGGAAATATTGTGATTACATCAAAACGATTAACGTTATTCATCCAGTAGCCCAATCGGCGGGACGATAACGATTCTGCGATTTTTAACATCCACGATAGGAACTATAGCTTTTACGAATGGGATCAAAACTTCACGACCGTTGTAATCAACCGTGAGCACATCTTGGCCCGGTAAATTGATTACATCGGTTACTAGACCGATTTCAAGACCCGCTTCCGTTGTGACTTGGCATTGAAGCAACTGTTGAACATGGAAGTCATCTTCAGTTGATTCTGCATCGATATCTACATCGGCAAGCAATAAAACATTTTTAAGTTTTTCAATTTCGTTGCGATCACTGACTCCGGCAAATCCTAAGAGAAGCGTTCCGTTATGGTTTCTAACTGAAGTAATCGTTAGTGGACCAAAAGTTGATGGCTCCGTCGCAAGGACAGAGCCAACATAAAATCGATCTTCAGGTTGATCAGTACGAACTTCTACTGTCGCCTCACCAAGAACTCCATGTGCGCGACCAATTCTGGCAACGACAAGTTGCACTATTAGCGAGCCTCGTCAGCCTCGATGAGATCTACGCGAACTGAACGACCAGCAATCGCACTAATAACTGTGCGAAGTGCACGTGCAGTGCGACCATTGCGGCCAATCACTTTGCCAATGTCATCTGGATTAACTCGAACTTCTAGTGTTGTCCCACGACGATGATCTTTAGTTGTAATAACTACATCATCAGGATTATCAACAATCCCCTTAACTAGATGTTCTAGCGCTTCATCAATCATTGTTATTCGGCTGCCGCTTCTGGAGTAGCTTCTACTGGAGTTTCAAGCGTTTCACTTACTTCTGCTTCTGCTGAAGCTGGAACCACTGCCTCGTTCGATTCTGTCTCAGCTTGGACAGGAACCACTGCCTCATTCGATTCTGTTTCAGTTTGGACATCGGCTTGAACAGGAGCAGCCTTTGCAGCTAACTTCTCTGCAGCCTTCTTCTTCATAGTTGTTGCGCCATCTGCTGGCTCATTCATTGCATCTTTAACAGCTGCTTCATATGCAATGCGCTTATGTGGCTTCTCAGCAATTTTCTTAAGTGTTCCCTCTGAACCAGGAAGACCCTTGAACTTCTGCCAATCACCGGTAATTTTTAATAGCGCTGCTACTGCTTCAGTTGGTTGTGCACCAACAGATAACCAGTACTGAGCACGATCTGATGTAACTTCAATCAGTGATGGCTCTGAACCTGGTGAGTAACGACCAATCTCTTCGATTGCACGTGAGTTACGAGCCGCACGTGAATCTGAAACTACGATACGAAAATGTGGGGTGCGGATTTTTCCCATACGCATTAATCTAATTTTTACGGCCACGAAGGCTTTCTCCTTGTTTTAAGCGGAATTAATTTCGTTGTGACAGTGGGAGCGTCACTCAAAAAATAAAACCTATTTGAAAATATCTTTCACCTCTTGGCGAAGATCGCTTGGGGGTAGAGGGCCCCTTGCAGGAGGCCAATCTTGCCAGCCACAAGCACATAACCCAAATTGCGATTTTGCTCTGGATATCAGCTCTCCAGCGCTCGCTTCGCTGGGTTTCCAGAGCGTGATTTCTTCTTATTTTGAGGCGCTGAAACTTTAGGCATATTTGGCATAGTGGGCATAGTGGGCATGCCCGGAGGCATCTGCATCCCACCCTTCCCGGTTCGCATCTGCTTCATAACTTTTTGCGCCTGGCTAAATCTTTCTACCAATGAATTCACATCTGAAACTTGGCGACCACTTCCACTAGCAATTCGAGATCGCCTTGAACCATTTAATACTTTTGGATCATGGCGCTCCAGCGGAGTCATTGATTGAACAATGGATTGTGTCTTTACAAGTTCGCCTTCATCAAATTGTTCTAACTGCTTCTTCATCGCGCCAGAATTTGCACCAGAGTTCATTCCAGGGAGCATGCCAAGTAACTTGGTCATAGAACCCATCTTCTTCATTGCTTCTAACTGAGCAAGGAAATCATCTAGCGTGAAATCTTCACCGCTAGCAAATTTTGTCTCTAACTTTGCTGCAGTTTCACTATCAAAGGCTCCCTTAGTCTGCTCTGCAAGAGTTTGAATATCACCAAGTCCAAGAATTCGCGAAGCCATACGATCTGGATAAAAGAGATCAAAGTCTGTGACCTTTTCACCGGTCGCAGCAAACATGATTGGTTTACCAGTAACTTGCGTTATTGAGAGCGCAGCACCGCCTCTGGCATCACCATCTAATTTAGTTAGAACTATTGCATCAAAGCCAACGCCCTCTTGAAATGCTTGAGCGGTTCGTACTGCATCTTGTCCGACCATCGCATCTACTACATACAGAACTTCATCTGGCGAGATTGCATCCCGAATCCGTTTTGCCTGTGTCATCAATTCTGCATCGATACCAAGTCGGCCTGCAGTATCAACAATTACGATGTTATGTAATTTATCTTGGGCAAAAGTTAAGCCGTTCTTCGCAACTTGAACTGGATCTCCAACGCCATTACCCGGTTCAGGTGCGAACACCGGGACCCCAATACTTTCACCAACAACTTGAAGTTGAGTAACTGCGTTAGGTCGCTGTAAATCTGAGGCAACCAATAGCGGAGTGTTTCCTTGATCCTTTAAATATTTTGCAAGCTTTCCTGCGAGTGAAGTCTTTCCTGCGCCTTGAAGTCCGGTAAGTAAAATGACTGTTGGCGGTTTTTTCGCCAATCTAATTCGCCTGGCACTTCCACCAAGGATTTCGATCAAAAGCGAGTTTACGATTTCGAAAACAGCGTTTGCTGGGTTAGTAGATTTATTTAGATCTTCTAGGACTTCATTTGTCCGGCTCTTAAGTTGCAGAATAAATGATTCAACTACGGATAGCGAAACATCAGAATCTAGGAGCGCACTGCGAATCTCAGTTGCTATTTCATCGATATCACCAGATTTAAGTCTGCCTTTACTACGAAGCGAGGAGAAAGCACCTTGAAACTTCGCCGATAAGGATTCAAACATGGGCAGGAGATTACTAGTTAAAGGTGCGTGGCTAAAATATTTTCTACTTTTGTGGCGAGCAATTGGGCTTGCTCCCCAGAAAGTGGCTGCCCAGCAAGATCAGTCACATAAAGGGTGTCGAATGCTTCGGCTCCAAGGGTCGAGACGATTGCAGATTTGATATCAACGCCAAATCTCGAAATTGCTCTGGCGACGTTAAATAAGATGCCAGGGCGATCATGCATTCGTACTTCGATGATTGTTGCATTCGTTGCTAAATCATTAGCTGCAAATACAACAGGAGGAGGCGTAGGAATACCGGGATACCTTCGATAACTATCGATGCGCTCTTCAATTTTACGTCCTAGATCTAACTCACCCGAAAGCGCTTTCTTTAATTGATCAGTCAATTTTTCAGCAGTTGGCGCTGTCGCGTTGGCATCTAATTCAACAATCCAGCGCATAACAGCGACACCATCGGTTGTGCGGGTCTTTGCCGAACGAACATTAAATCTAGAGATTGTCATTAGACCGGCAACTGCCGAAAGAAGTCCAGTTTGATCTTTCGCAATAATCTCAATTTCAATATGCTCTGTACTCGATTGATCATTAATAATTCTGATTACCAAGTCTTCGGTAATCGGTGCACTCGGAATCAAATCTGGTTGGGAAACCGGTTTCACTCCAGCCATTGAAGCTAAACATTTTGAAACTAAATTTGAGACCAGACCGGCCTTCCAATCACTCCATCCACTCTTTCCTGTTGCTTCGCCATCTGAAATGCTCAGTGCATGCAGCAGTTGGAGGGTTTCTGGATCTTTAATTTTTTCAATAACAAATGCAATTGTTGCTGGGTCTTCTAGGTCACGACGTGTGGCAACTGCCGAGAGAAGTAGATGTTCACGAACTAGAAGGGCGATTTCTTCGCAATCTTTCTCATCGAATCCCAACCGTTTAGCTAAAGGTTTAATTAGCTCCTCACCATATTCAGAGTGATCTTTGCCAGGAAAACCTTTACCAATATCGTGGAATAGCGCTGAAACCAAGAGAATGTCAGGGCGCTTTACGGTGCGAGTTAAAGCCGCAGCATGGACTGCTGTTTCTAGCATGTGACGATCAACGGTATGTCGGTGCAGAACATTTCGCTGCGGCAAGAATCGCATATGCGACCATTCTGGAATCCATTTTTCAATAATTCCTTCTTGATCCAGGGCTTCAAAAACTCTAATCATGGGCGCACCGGCACCGATTAAAGAGACTAGATCATCGAGCGCTCCTTTTGGCCATGGCGTAGGAATTGCCGAAAACTTTTGCGCCAAGAGCAAGCAAGAATCAATTGAGAGTGGAAGGCCGCGCTGCGCTGCGGTTGCTGCTGCGCGCAATCCAATTCCGACATCTCTTTCAATTTCATAATTATCTTCAATGGCAACTTCAGAATTTAGAATTACTAAACCCTTATCCACACTCTGAATTTTTCGCTTACGAAACCAACCTTGCCTTTCAAGTGAATCGATACGATGCCAGGATAAATCCATAAGATAGTCGACCGCTCGCGCCGCTTTAGCAACTTCAAGCATCAGTGCATCTGCATCACTGAATCCCATCGCATCTGCCACGCGATCTTGTTCAGTGAGCAATAGTTGATCACGAGATTTTGAATTATCACCATGCAAGACATCGCGAACATTTGAAAGCAGCGCTTCGGATTCTGCAACGCGAACAAGTGAGACTGTAACTGCGCCAGAAGTTTCGATTGCACGGAGCGCGTTAATATCACGTAAGCCACCGCGAGCTTCCTTGAGATCTGGCTCCAATAAAAACGCTAACTCTCCCGATCGGGCTTCACGCTCTTGAACTGTTTTTCTTAATTTTGGTAGGTGTTTACTTTTGTTTCTGCGCCAATCTTCAATGGCATCGGATGCGATGGCGGCTGTTAACTCGGTGCTACCTGCTATATGTCTGATATCTAATAATCCAAGGGCAACTCGAATATCTTCCTGAGCCATTTCGCGGGTTTCACTGCGTGTTCGCACTGAATGATCAAGGGCGATTTTCTGATTCCAAAGCGGATAGAGAAATGAGTTAACAAATTCAGCGAGCGTTTTTGAGTTTTCACTTCCATCATGCAAGATTAATAAATCAAGATCAGAACCTGGAGATAGTTCACCTCGTCCATACCCACCAACAGCAGTGAGCGAAACTGCATCGGGTTTTACTAAGTTTTTCTTTGCGCAAGTTAAAAACGAAACCCGGAGCTCGTTATCAATCTTGTCAGATCGATCACGGCGCTCACGGGTTCCCACGGAGTTAAGTTTACTTACAAGTTACTAAATTGCATCCGTTCCGCGTTCGCCAGTACGAACTCGAACGATGTTATCTACTGGTGAAGACCAAACCTTTCCATCACCAATAGCGCCGGTTGATGCCGCTTTCACGATTACATCAATAACTTTCTCTACTTCCTCGCCATCGACTAGAACTTCTAGTCGAATCTTAGGAATTAGATCAACGGTGTATTCAGCGCCACGATAGACCTCAGTATGTCCACCCTGCCGACCAAATCCACTCGCTTCGGAAACGGTCATTCCGGTAATTCCGAATGCGGTCAGTGCTTCCTTAACATCTTCCAGTTTGAATGGCTTGATGATTGCGGTAATTAGTTTCATATTGATGAACCTCCTCGTGATGAGCTATACATTTCATAGGCTGATTCCGCATGTTCGTTCAAGTCGATACCTTCAACTTCTGCATCTTTCTTGACTCGGAAGCCGATAGTTTTTTCAATTACGAAACCGATTATCAAGGTTACGATAAATGAATATGCAGCTACAAGGCCAACACCAAGTGCTTGTTTCCCGAGTAACGCGGCGCCCCCGCCATAGAGCAATCCATCAATACCAACACTGTTAACAGCACTGGCACCGAAGAATCCGATTGAGAGAGATCCCCAGATCCCGCCAACTAAGTGCACGCCGACAACATCTAATGAATCATCGAAACCAAACTTGTACTTAAGTCCAACTGCTAGTGAGCAGAGGATTCCGGCGATAAAGCCAATCACAACTGCCGCCCATGGTGCAACGAAGGCACACGCTGGCGTGATTGCTACAAGTCCAGAAACTGCACCGGATGCCGCACCAAGTGAAGTTGGATGTCCGTTGCGAATTTTTTCGACAAGGATCCAACCGATTAGCGCACCAGCGGTTGCAACTTGGGTATTCATAAATGCAAGTCCGGCAATACCGTTTGCTGCAAGAGCTGAACCAGCATTAAATCCGAACCAACCGAACCAGAGCAGACCTGAACCGAGCATTACAAGAGGAAGAGAGTGTGGACGCATTGCTTCTTTGCGCCAACCAACGCGCTTCCCTAGAAGTAGCGCAAGTGCAAGACCAGCAGCGCCGGCGTTTATATGAACTGCGGTACCACCAGCAAAATCTTCTAAACCTTTACCAGCAAGATAACCAACACCTGTTACATCGTCGCCTACTTTGTTACCAAATGCGAAGACCCAGTGTGCGACTGGAAAGTAAACAACTGTTGACCAGATTGCAACGAATACTGCCCATGCCGAGAATTTCGTACGATCAGCAATTGCGCCTGAAATTAGTGCAGGGGTGATGATTGCAAACATTAATTGGAATGCAGCGAATACAAGTAATGGAATTGGATACATGCCACCATTATTAGTGAATTCATCTACTTTAGAACCAAGACCAGACAATGAAAATCCACCATACCAAGGTGAATCAGATGTGTAACCAAATGCTAATTCATAGCCGTAGAAGACCCAAAGTATGCTTACGATTCCGATTGTCACCATGGACATCATCATCATATTCAGAACGCTTTTGCTTCTAACCATTCCGCCATAAAAAAAGGCAAGACCTGGAGTCATCAGAAGTACAAGTGCTGTACTCGCTAACATCCACGCCGTATCGCCCGAGTTAAGAACTACATCCATTTTTAACCACTTTCACGATTTTATGAAAAAGGCCTCGTCGTTGAGATGGGGGTAGATTGCTATTACTGAGTTACGGACAACGACCTGGCAGATTACAAGATGGTGAAAGCTTGGGCCCATGTGTTACGAACTCGTTACATCCCACAAGTTTTAGCGGAAAAGTCCGCTCAAATAGCCTTCGGCGCTGAAAACTTCTAAATCTTCTGCACCTTCCCCAGTTCCGATGAATTTTATGGGAACTCCCGTCTCCCGCTCTATAGCAAGGGCAATTCCACCCTTTGCCGAGCCATCCATTTTCGTCAGGATTAAGCCAGTAATAGCAACGCTCTCCATAAAGATTTTTGCTTGAATAATTCCATTCTGTCCCGTTGTTGCATCAACAACTAAAAGAACTTCATCAACTGGCAATACTTTCTCTACTACTCGACGAATTTTACCGAGTTCATCCATGAGATCCGATTTCGTATGCAAGCGCCCAGCTGTGTCAATAATTAAATAATCTATTGCCTCTATTTTAGTTTTTGTTACGGCATCGAATGCGACTGAAGCAGGATCACCATTTGCAGGACCTGTTATAACTTGCACCGCTAAGCGCTCTCCCCAGGTTTGTAACTGTTCAACAGCGGCCGCACGAAAGGTATCTGCTGCTGCAAGTAAAACTGATCTATTCTCGCGCTTTAAATATGAAACTAATTTCGCAGTAGATGTTGTTTTACCAGTTCCATTTACGCCAACAATAATTACTGTGGTTGGCCGATCTGCATTGAAAGCAATTTCCCGATTGTTCTTACTCAGCCAACTTTGAAGCGATGCGGTAATTGCTTCATCGATCTGATCAACTTTAGATTTCTTTGCGATTTCTACTATTTCAGCTGCGCTCTTGGCCCCTAAATCAGAGGCTATAAGCGCCTCTTCAATTTCTTCCCAATCACCAGGCGATGAGGAACCGGCGCGAATCTTGGAGAAGAGCTTGCTAAAAATTGCCATTTTAATAACTAGTTAAAACTAGTTTGCGCTTTCAGATTCCCGAATGCGTTGTGAAATTACCTCAGAAACCCCATCACCGCGCATTGTTACGCCATAAAGTGAATCAGCAATCTCCATCGTACGCTTCTGGTGGGTAATAACAATTAATTGTGATTTTTCACGAAGCTCCTCGAAAACGCCAAGCAAACGACCTAAGTTTGTATCATCGAGTGCAGCTTCAACTTCATCCATTACATAAAAGGGGCTTGGCCGTGCTTTGAAAATCGCGATAAGTAAGGCAACTGCGACCAGTGAACGTTCGCCACCAGATAGGAGTGAGAGTCGCTTGATGCGCTTTCCTGGAGGCCTTGCCTCTACATCTACCCCCGCAGTCGTCATATCTTCTGGATTTGTAAGAATTAATCGACCATCACCACCAGGAAAGAGTCTTTCAAAGATCAACTCAAATTCTCGAGCAGTGTCATCAAATGCCTCTTTGAAAATTTGTTGAACCTTGTCATCTACCTCTTTGATAATGTCGAGTAGGTCGCGCTTAGTCTTCTTCAAATCTTCTAGTTGCTCGGCTAAGTAACGCAGGCGTTCTTCTAGAGATGAATACTCTTCTAGGGCTAGTGGGTTAATTTTCCCAAGTAGAACAAGTGAACGTTCGGCTTGTGCCAGACGCTTCTCTTGTTGATCACGGCGATAAGGAATCAAATCTCCAGGAACGAAGTTGCCTTCTTCATCTTCCACAAATGTTGGAACGCCATTTTCCGGACCATATTCATTTACTAGAGTAGAAACATCGACACCAAGCTCTTCAATCGCCTTCTGTTCTAGGGCTTCAATACGTAGCCGCTGTTCAGCTCGGGCAATCTCATCACGATGAACGCTAGAGGTCAGAGCATCAAGTTCTGTTGTTAACTCACGACTTCTAACCCGCAGGGCTAGAATTTCACTTTCCCGTTCGGATCGAGAAATTTCTAAACGTTCGCGTTCAGTTGAAGCTTTAGCAATTGAAGATTCAATTTGGATTAGCGCTTCATATGCTGCATCGGCAACACCTTGAGCAGTTAGTGCGGCTACACCTCTTTGTTCACGGCGACTTATGGCACGAACCGCAGAGTCACGTTCATTCTGGGCGGCAGTTTCAAGTGCGCTAGCGCGAGCGATAAGTGCTGTGACGCGTTCCTCTAGAGTTCTTAAATTTAGTCGCGCTTCAACTTCGGCAGATCTAGATGCTGAAACTCTAGACCGCAAATCTTCTAGATGTGTTAAATCTGGATCAACTGGAGTTTGGTGAGATTCAAACTGCGATATAGCAGCGCTTAAATCTGCTTCATCAGATTCCCTTTGGATATTAGCTTCAGCTAAAGAGGCCAGCACGCGTTCTACTTCACCTTGCGCGCTCTTTACATTCTGTCCGGCAACAGCCATCTGTTCTGCCAGCCCAGAAATTTTTGCATCTGACTCATTCATCTTTGAAAGAGCTAAATCGAAGATACTTTTGCGTGAGGCTAAAGTTTCAGTTGCGCGAACCACTTCAAATTTGATTCGATCACAAGTATTTGTGATTTCTTGTAATTGACTCTCAGTCTTCTCAATCAGCGCCGAAATTTCAATCGCAGAACTTTGAGCACTGGAACCACCGCGAACTCGGATTCGGCTAAGAACATCACCATCTCGCGTAATCGCAATCACTGAAGGATCAGCACGCAGCGCGCTCTCGGCTTCAGCTAAATCTTCAACTGCTACAAAGCCCGAGAGGAGTGCGGCGATTGCACTTGAAACTTCACTTGATGAAACCAAACTCGATAGCGAAGTAAAACCGCTTGGAACGGCGCGATTTGAAGATGTAAAACCGCTGTCACCATCAATTACCAATAGCTCAGATTGACCGGCACCTTCGCGCTTTAACATCGTCAACGCTGAAACCGCTGATGAAATATCTGAAACAACTACTGAGTCGGCCAGTGGTCCGAGGGCTGCTGAAACTGCAACTTCCCAACCAGGCGCAATGTTTATTAGAGAGGAGAGACGACCGCGAGTACGAGTTCCACTTGTTAACACGACACCAGAGCCATCGCGATGTACCAAACTCTCCTGGAGTGCGCGCAAACGACCATCTAAACCAGAACGAGTTCGTTGCGCTTCACTCTCTTTTAATTCGAGTTCAGATAATTCAGTTTGTGCAATTGCTAGTGAACTCTTTGCTGATTCAAACTCTGCATCCAATCCCGGTTCGTTCGCATCTACGGAGGCAATCTGAGTTTCAAGTAGTGCAAACTCTTCTTGGGAATTTTGCAGACGTCCAGCAGCTTCATCTTTACTCTTTGTTAAGCGAGTAATTTCAGCGTTAGTAGCATCTATGCGAGATTTCAGACCGTTGATATGCCCCTCTTGTCGAGCTGTTCCTTCACGTTGATCTGCAATTGCACGAAGCGCAGCAGAGACGCTGTTTTCTTCGGAAATTAAATTGGCTTCTAAAGTTCTAACTTCACTTGAAAGTTTCTCAAGTCCTGATGTTGCACCAATTACTTCATTCTTAAGAGTTTGTTCTTCGCCGCGAAGACCAGCAGCTTCAAGATCCATGCTCTCTGGATCACGGCCACTTGCTCGCGCTTCATCTGCCTCTTCCGATAAGAAACGGGCACGTTCAGATGCTAAATTCTGGATTCCACGGAATTTTTCACGTTGCGCAGTCAATTGATAATAATTTTCTTGCGCTTTAACCAAGAGTGGATTTTCAATTAGCGCTGTCGCGTCAATCTCTTCTTCACGTGCTCGGGATCTATTTAACTCTGCTTCCACGCCATCTCTGCGTGCGCGAAGAGCGGACTCATCTGCAACTTCAGCATCAACGGTTGAACGCAACTTAAGTAAATCATCGGCAAGTAATCGCAACCTTGAGTCTCTAACATCTGATTGAATTGTTGAAGCCTTACGCGCAACTTCAGCTTGCTTGCCAAGTGGTTTTAATTGTCTGCGAAGTTCAACAGTTAAATCTTGGATTCGAGCCAAGTTCGCTGTCATTGAATCTAATTTGCGTAGCGCCTTCTCTTTACGTTTACGATGCTTTAGAACCCCTGCCGCTTCTTCAATGAAAGCGCGGCGCTCTTCTGGATTAGCGAGAAGGATTGCATCAAGTTGGCCTTGCCCGACAATCACATGCATCTCGCGACCAATACCAGTATCGCTCAGTAACTCTTGAATATCTAAAAGTCTTGTTGTGTCACCATTTAATTGATATTCACTTGCGCCATTTCGAAAGAGAATTCTGGAGATAGTTACTTCGGTGAAATCAATTGGAAGAACACCATCGGTGTTATCGATCGTTACAGAAACCTCGGCACGCCCAAGAGGTGCACGCCCTGAAGTTCCAGCAAAGATAACGTCTTCCATCTTTCCGCCACGCAAAGATTTAGCGCCCTGTTCTCCCATTACCCAGGAAAGGGCGTCGACCACATTTGATTTTCCAGAGCCATTAGGACCCACCACACAGGTGATACCAGGCTCGAAATTGAGCGAGGTCGAGGATGCAAAGGACTTGAATCCTTTAAGGGTCATACTCTTTAAATACACAGGCGCAACCTATCGGAAAAGAGGTTAGTGATTTCTCTTCGCACGCGGCGTGGGCTGACATTTTGGGCAAAAATGTGAAGATCTATTGGCAAAAGTGATCCTTCGGATTTGGCCACCACATCGCAGACAGCCCTCGCCCTCCTGGCCATAGACCGCAAGAGACCTTTCGAAATAGCCACTCTCGCCATTCACATTTACATATAGATCATCAAAGGAAGTACCACCAACTTTAAGCGCCTGCGACATTACCTCAGTTGCACTCTCGATTAGATTCTGAATTTTTGTACTTCTCATATTTTCAACTCTAGTTTCGGGATGAATTTTGCTACGCCACAGCGCTTCATCGGCATAAATATTTCCGACTCCACTCATGACGCCTTGATCTAAGAGCGCTCGTTTAATTTCGGTTTTCTTCTTTGCAAACCTAGAAATAGTTTCAGCTAAATTAAATTCCGTATCAAATGGATCGGGGGCAATTCGTTGAACGCAAGTAGGAAAACCGCCTTTAGATTCCTCAACACTTAGCCAGCCAAAAGTGCGCTGATCAATAAAACGTAATTCGTACTTTCCAAGATCTATTCTTACCCGTAAATGACGCTCATCTGCCGCGCTTTTAGGCTGAATTAAGAGTTGCCCGCTCATTCCCAAGTGACCAGCCAAAACTTCTGGCCGATCTAAATTGAACCAGAGAAATTTGCCGCGGCGAGAAACTTCCATTACCCGTGCACCTTTTAGCGCGGTTAAAGCTGCAATTGATTTTGGTGAGGTTGCTCGATGATGGCGTACTTCAATATCCTTAAATTTCTTGCCAATAATGTGCTCGGCTAAACCGCGCCTGACTGTTTCAACTTCAGGAAGTTCTGGCATTTAATTTGTCGTAAGCCAATTTTGCGGCAGCCTGTTCGGCCTCGCGCTTTGATTTACCCTCGCCAACTTCAAATTTTTCATTTGATATTACTGCTACAGCAGTAAAACTTTTATCGTGATCAGGACCAGATTCTGTTATTTCATATTCCGGAGTACTTAAATTTTCAGCAGCACATAATTCTTGTAGTGCCGTTTTACTATCGAGACCTAGGCCTTGGGCACTTGCAGATTCAATTGTTGGCCTAAACCAGTTAAGAATTATGTTCTGAGTTTCAACAAAGCCTTTATCTAAATAGATTGCTCCAACGAGCGCTTCCAAGGAATCGGCAAGGATGGAATTCTTATCGCGGCCACCGGTAGTTTCTTCGCCTTTGCCGATGCGCAGGTATTGACCAAGATCTAACTCGCGCGCAATCTGGGCAAGTGCTCTCATGTTGACCACGCCAGAACGAAGTGGTGAAAGTCTGGACTCATCTAAATCAGGAAATTTTGTATAAAGCTCTTCTGTTACAACTAATCCAAGAACGCTATCTCCTAGAAATTCGAGACGTTCATTAGTTGGAAGGCCACCAAATTCATAAGCATAAGAACGGTGGGTTAGTGCAAGTTCTAGCAACTCACTTGAAACCGTAGTTCCAAGTGATGCAATCAAACGATCGTACAGATTAAACCTCGACCACTTGACGTGAGTTATAAGTGCCGCAAGTTGGGCAAGCTGTATGTTGCAACTTTGGTTGTTGGCACTGTGCGCAATTTGCAATTGCTGCAGGTGTTGTCTTCCATGAGCTACGACGATGACGAGTGCGTGAGCGAGACATCTTTCGCTTTGGTACTGGCACTTTAGGCACCCCTTTTTACTAATAAATTCATAACTTAAAGATGAATTACTGAAGGCGTAAGTATCCCTCAAACCGGCAGATTTTCAAAAACGTGGTTTATTGCCCCTTTGGAGGTTGGGCCTCGCCCCAATTTTCCAACCCAGCCCAGCGAATATCGGCGGGCGCATGAGCATGGTCTTCCGGGAGCTCTATCCACTTCAACCCGCAATCCGGGCAGAGTCCAGGGCAATCTGGCGAGCAGAGCGGATTAATCGGAAGGTTCAAAATAATTGCATCGCGAATCGGACCGTCAAGATCAATCAACTCGCCATCCATCTGTCGAACTAAATCTTCATCTAAATCTTCATCTTCACTTTTCTGAGGTCGCTTCTTGCCAGGCTTATTCTTCTTCCGAGCCTGCCTTGGATCTTCTACATATTCGTAGAGCTCCTGGAAACTTTCATCAACATCGTAAAAGACTGCATCAAGACAGCGACCGCATTCACCACTGGCTTCGGTTCGTACAGTTGCGCTTGCAAGAATTCCTTCAGCAACCGATTCAATACGAAGGTCAATATCAATTGGTTCATCGGCGGCAATCGAGAGCACTTCAAAACCGAGCTCTTCATGAGAATCGATTGTTAACTCATATTCCCGCATCTCACCTGGGCGGCGCGGCAAATCATGAGTGTTGAAGAGGAAGGGGTTTTTACTCATTTATAAATTACTTATCGTCCAATTCTGAGAGCGCTGATTTCGCATCCACTCCTGCAAGTTGGTCTCGACCACGATTAACAACTTCCATAGTCTTGTGAAGAATTACTTCAAGCGTTGCAAGTCTTGAATCAACATATGCATCGATTTCATTCTGTTGAGTCTGTGCTTCCTCAGCAACTTCATCCAAAATCTTGCGCGCTTCCTTCTTTGCGGCAGCAACTATTTCAGTCTGAGAAATCATTGATTCAACCTCTTCGCGGGCATGAGCGATAATTTGATCAGCCTGCACTCGAGCCTCTTCAATGACGGAGTCTTGATCGCGCAAGATCTGTTGAGCGCTCGCTAAATCATTTGGGAAAGCGGCACGTGCGCTATCTAGGAGTTCGAGAATTTCTCCGCGGTGCAGAACACAACTCGCTGAAAGTGGCACACCCCTGGCCTCTTCAACCATCGCAATTGCGGTTTCAATTCGCTCTATAACTTCCATTATTTTCTCCTTTATTTTGTAGCTAAGCGATCTTTCAATCGCTCTAAAAGTATTGCTGGGATATAGCTAGATACATCGCCACCATAACTGGCAATCTCTTTAACAAGAGATGAAGATAAAAATGAGTGAGCCGGAGCCGTTGATAGGAAAAGGGTTTCAACGCCCTGTAATTGTAGATTCACTTGGGACATTTGCAATTCATAATCAAAGTCTGTTACCGCGCGCAAGCCTTTTACGATAATCGAAATATCATTACTTTTACAGTAATCAACAAGTAATCCTGACCATGAATCGACCTTCACATTAGGAAATTTAGAGGTAACTTCCTTAGTCATAGCAATTCGCTCTTCAACGGTAAAGAGGGTCTTCTTCGTCTGATTTACCATTACAGCGATTGTTACTTCATCAAATAAAGAACTCGCACGTTCGATGATATCTAGGTGCCCAAATGTAATGGGATCAAAAGTCCCGGGGCATACGACGCGCTTCACGGCAAAACGCTAGCAGAATACCCGCCGTAGAAGATACTTCCCTGTCCATATGAGCGGACTTTCTCTTCAATAAACGGTAGTGGCCATGTAAATTGCGCCTTCTTAGTCTCTCGTTCAATAGCAATTATGCCGCTTCGTTTAAGCAGATTATTTGAATTTATTTCGACGAGAATCTTTTCGATAACTTCATTTGCTACCTCGTAAGGCGGATCCATAAAAATAATATCGAATGAAACTTGATGAGGTGTAGCGACAAATCTTTCTGCGCTCGATGTCACAACAGTAAATTTGCCAGGAGGGCTATTTACTAATTCAAAGTTCTTAGTTGCAACACCAGCTGTCGGTGCATGATCTTCGATTGAATAAACACTTGCCGCGCCCCGTGATAGCGCTTCTACTCCAACTGCGCCAGAGCCAGAAAATAGATCAAGAAAATTTAGTTCGCTCATCGAGCCAAATTCTGAATCAAGTGATGAGAAGAGACCTTCGCGTGCCCGGTCAGATGTTGGTCGAGTTTTCCCGGTCGGCGAGAGCAGGGTCTTTCCTTTGCTGCTCCCCGCAATAATTCTCATTGAACAACGGTAACGCGCTATCCCTTATCTAAGAAAGCCGAACGCTCCTCTTCCTTTAAAAGGCTGACTTGGGCGGCAAGCGCCGGATGCTTTGCTAACTTCGGATCACTTGAAACTAAATCATTTGCTACACGTCTTGCCTCTTCGATTAACGCTTCATCCCGCAGAACTCGCAGCAATCGCAGATGAGATTTGGTTCCAGATTGTGCACGACCGAGCACATCACCTTCGCGACGTTGATCTAAATCAATTCTTGATAATTCAAAACCATCAAGCGTTCCAGCAACTGCGGTGAGTCTCGCCATTGCAGTTGATTCTGGTTCAGCACTTGAAACCAGTAAACATAAGCCTGGCGTTCCACCACGACCAACGCGACCGCGAAGTTGGTGCAGTTGTGACACACCAAAACGATCCGCATCCATAATCACCATCATCGAAGCATTTGGAACATCTACGCCGACTTCGATAACAGTCGTTGCCACTAGAACATCAATCTCACCTTGCGCAAAGGCGCTCATAGTTTCGTCTTTGACTTCAGAACTTTGACGACCATGTAACGGAGCAAGCTTTAAACCTTTAAGTGCACCGGTGGCCAACTTTGGAGCGAGCTCTTCAACGCTAGTCATCTTTTCGCCCCCAGATAACTCATCACTTGTTATCTCATCACCCATAAGTTTTGCCATTGCGATATCGGCCTCAGAAATCTTTACCTTGGTTTCATCGGGGTCGGCTTGCGAAATTCTTGGCGCGACGATGTAAACCTGTCGCCCTTTCCCAACTTCCTCTTTTACTCGTTCCCATGCACGATCTAGAAAATGCGGTTTCTCTAAAACTGGAATTACATGCGTTTCGATTGGAATTCGCCCACTCGGTAATTCACGAAGAGTTGAAACATCCAAGTCTCCAAAGATTGTCATAGCAACAGTTCGTGGAATTGGTGTTGCAGTCATCACTAGCAGATGCGGTGGTTTAGATGCCTTCATTCGTAGTGCATCTCGCTGTTCTACTCCAAATCGATGTTGTTCATCAACAACCACCAGAGCTAGATCATGAAACTCAACGCCCTCACTTATAAGTGCATGTGTTCCGATAACTATTCCGGCGCCGCCATTACTAATCCGTCCAAGCGCTTCGCGTTTCTGTGCAGTGCTCATTGAACCTGTAAGTAGCGCAAGTTGCGTACCTTCGCCACTTCCCTGCAAGGTACCCGCCTGCGCAAGATCTCCCAATAATTTTGCAATAGTCTTGAAGTGTTGCGTTGCTAATACTTCTGTAGGTGCAAGTAGGGCTGCCTGGCCACCAGATTCAATAACAGAGAGCATTGCACGCAGCGCAATAACAGTCTTACCCGAGCCAACTTCACCTTGAAGTAAGCGATGCATTGGATGTGGCTTCTGCATATCTTGCGCAATCTCGCTATTTACTTCAATCTGGCCGCTTGTATATTTAAAGGGCAGTTTCGATTCAAAGACGCTTACTAAGCCATTTGTTGAAATCTTTCTTGGGGTTGCATCAAGTTCTTTAATCTCAGCACGCCGCCCAGCAAGAAGTAATTGCAGCAAGATCGCTTCATCAAAAGTTAAACGCAGCCTTGCTAGATCTGCCGCTTCAATAGATTCCGGTTTATGAATTGAAATCAGCGCTTCTTTGAGCGTTGGATATCCAAGTTCTTTAATTACACTCTCTGGAAGATAATCTTCAACTTCATCAAGTGAATCTAGAACTAACTCAACGCACTGCGAAATCTTCCAAGATGGCATCTTTCCGCCCGCTGGATAAACCGGTAAATACTTCCCAGCAAAAGCTGCGAGCGCAGAATCAACATCATCGCCATCGGGGATTAATTGATAATCAGGATGCGAAAGTTGACGCTTACCGTTGAATGAACCAACCTTGCCGGCAAACATTCCAGTCTTGCCAATCTTTAACTCTTTTTCGCGCCACGGTTGATTGAAGAATGTAAGTGACATTACGGCACTGCCATCCGTCACATTTACTTCCAAGATATTGCGACCATTTGCTCGTCTGGTCTTTACTGCAGCAATTTCAGCTAACACTGTTACTTCATCGCCCTCAATTAGCCCCGAGATATCGGAAAATTCACCACGAACTACATAACGCCTTGGGTAATGGCGAAGTAGGTCTTCAACCGTAGATGCTCCGAAAACCTTAGTAAGAGCCTCTGCGGTCCGGTCTCCGATGATGCCTTTAAGGCGATCTGAAAGTGCTGCCATGGGCCTATCTTCTCGCGCGGATTAGCCAATCCCTGCGTAGACGGGGTAATCTTTGCGACTTATTGCGAAACCCGTAATTTAACTTGATTCAAGGGAGAAATACCGTGTCCTCAAACTGCGATATCTGCGGCAAGGGTCCTAGCTTCGGCAACAAGGTCTCCCACTCAATGCGCAAGACCCGTCGTCGTTGGAATCCAAATATCCAACGCGTTCGCACTCTTGTTAGTGGAACACCTAAGCGCCAGAACGTTTGTGCTTCATGCCTAAAGGCTGGAAAAGTAACTCGTTAATTCTGCTTTAAAAAGCTGTTGTGTATCCGTTGATGGCTGGTTGGCCACCAAGGTGCACGTAAAGAACTTTCGAACCCTCTTTGAAATATCCCTCTTTAATTAAATCAATCATTCCTGCCATTGACTTACCTTCATAAACCGGATCAGTAATCATTCCTTCAAGTTGGCCAACCAACTTAATTGCCTCAATAGTTTTCGGTCCAGCAACTCCATAAATTCCATCGTGCCAGCGATCCAATAGAACAATTTCAGTATCACGAAGTTCGCGGCCAAGTTCTATCGCTGTGGCTGTGCGAGATGCAATTCGCTTAATCTGTTCCCAAGTTTTTTCAACAGTTGCAGAGGCATCGATTCCAATTACTGATTCTGCTCGATTCGAATGTGCAAACCCCGCAATCATTCCGCCTTGTGAAGAACCTGTTACCGAACAAACAATAAAGTTATCAAATTTAATTCCAAGATCGGCTTCCTGATCTTCAACTTCAAAAGCCCAGCCTGCAAAACCATGTCCACCGAGCGGGTGATCAGATGCTCCTGCTGGAATTGGATACGGCTTTCCACCACGCGCTTTAACATCAGAAATAGCCTCTTCCCAAGATTTTCTAAAACCAATATCGAAACCTGCGGGATCAAGACGCACTTCGGCGCCCATAATGCGACTCAATAAAATATTTCCAGTTTTTTCATAATTAACTTCGTCCCAATCAACCCAATGCTCTTGCACTAGTACACACTTAAGTCCGAGATGAGCTGCAACGGCCGCAACTTGTCGAGTGTGATTCGATTGCACACCACCAATTGATACTAGGGTGTCACAACCTTGTGCCAACGCTTCTGCCGCTAAGTATTCAAGTTTGCGAGTTTTGTTACCACCATATGCCAGCCCAGAATTAACATCTTCGCGCTTAGCCCAAACTTCAACTTTTCCACCGAGATGCTCGGTAAGGCGATCGAGACGTTGTAGTGGTGATGGACCAAAGGTTAGTTTCGCTTTGGGAAATGATTCAAGTTTGGCTCTAGACATCTGCAAATACTCTCACAGTAAATTAGAAATGGCGGAAACCACTTGATGGTAATTCCGCTATTCCTGGAACCGTAACTTTATTTCCTGCGACTACCTTCCCTATTGCATAAGCACCATCTGGGATCTGCGCAGAAGTCGTTGCGACAAATACGTGGTCCTCGCCTCCAGTTAATGCCCATTGCCAGATATCAGATCCAGCGATTTTGGCCAGCGCATCGAAGCCCGAAATAGCTTTCACTAACTCAATATCTATCTCAATCCCAACCTTTGACGCTGATGCGATGTGGTTTAACTCCGAGAGCAGGCCATCGCTTACATCACACATTGAATTAACGTTTTGAAAGTTAGCAGCCAATTTGTAATTTACATCAGGCTTTCTATAAGCGCGAATATAAGGAGAGTCCGAAATACCGTTCTGCAATTGGTGCAGCCCTGCCGCTGATTTTCCAGAAAGACCAGAAATAATTACGACATCGCCCACCTTTGCACCGGAGCGAGTGATTGGTTTTTCTACTTCACCTAAGGCAGTAATAGATATAACTAATTTTTCTGCGCTTGAAAGATCGCCGCCAACAATTGAAACACCAACTAAATCTGCTTCGCTCTTAATGCCATTGGCCAATTCTTCAATCTCAGGTATTCCAAAATCCTTAGTTAATCCGGCGCTGACTAATAAATACTTAGGGGTTCCACCCATCGCATAAATATCAGCTAAGTTCGCCGCAGTTAATTTCGCACCAATATCGTGCAGGCTCGACCACTCTCTTTTAAAGTGAACACCTTCAACCGCCATGTCCGTTGCGGCCACCAGATTTTGAGGGTTAGCTTTTATTACGGCGCCATCGTCGCCAATTCCCACGATTAAATTGGGATCGGATCCGGCAAATATGTTGGAGAGGGCGGCTATTAATTCGGACTCTGAAGCCAATTTGCACCCTTTCTCGCCAGACTTTTTAGGTCAATTTAATTATTCCCAAACGAACTCTAGAGGCGCTAGCCTGTAACTCTGCAATCACGACGCTGTGGAGGGCAGAAATATTTAGGAGTAAATCAAATGTCAGTTCAGGTATACATCCTTATTCAAACTGAAGTCGGTAAGGCTTCAAGCGTTGCTAAATCAGTTTCTGCAATTCCTGGAGTCACTCTGGCCGAAGGCGTTACTGGTCCATATGATGTAATTATGCGAGCCGAATCGCCAAGTATGGAAGACCTCGGTCGTGGAATCTTGGCAAAAGTTCAAGCAGTTCCCGGCATTACTCGCACTCTGACTTGCCCAGTAACTTCTTACTAAATTCGTTTAAGCTAGCGCGTTACGTTTAACGGGCGTGATAGGGCTGACTCAATCAAATTTGTAATCAGCTCGGTGTAGCCAATTCCAGCCGCAGCCCATAGTTTTGGGAAGACAGATGTCGCTGTAAATCCAGGCATCGTATTGATTTCATTAATAACAATTTTTGTTCCGGTGTAAAAGAAATCCACTCGAGCCAAACCTTCGCAACCAAGCGCGTCGAATGCCAGCGTCGCATAATTTTGAATCTCTTCCTGGACGCCAAACGGCAGGTGAACTGGAACTATTACTTCAGTTGAATCATCTAGATACTTCGCTTCGAAATCATAAAACTCATGGTCTCCCAGAATTTTAATCTCACCAACTGGCGAAGAGAGTGCTACTCCATTTACTTGTAGAACTGCGCATTCAATCTCTCGTCCAACAATTGCACTTTCAACCAAAACTTTGGTATCAAATTGAAGGGCAAAATTAATTGCAGTCTTCAACTCTTTAACGTTTTTAACTTTGCTCGTTCCGCGACTAGATCCACTTCGAGCTGGTTTCACAAAGAGCGGATTTCCAAATTCTGTAGCGCTAGCAAGAATTCGAACTTCATCGACTTGCCAATCACTTTGATGAATAATCATTCCAGGCGCAACTTCTAAGCCATGTGATTCAAATATTGGTTTAGCGAATGATTTATCCATTCCAACCGCACTGGCGAGTACTCCCGAACCGACATATTTAATTCCCGCCATTTCGCACTGGCCTTGGAAGGTTCCATCTTCACCATAAGGGCCGTGTAGTACGGGAAACAACAAATCAATATCCAACTTCTCAATACTTGTTTCTGGCAACTCATTAGCTATTTCAGGCAATACATCACCCTGAATTGTCAGGTTGTAATCGCGCGGTGGCAGAACCCATTTCCCTGACTTAGTGATTCCAATCAATAGTGGCTCATATTTCTCGCGGTCGATTGCCGATAAAACGCCAGCTGCGGAGATACACGAGATCTCATGTTCACTCGATTTGCCACCGCAAACTATTCCAACTTTAATTTTGCTCATTACAACTCAGCAGCCATGCTTACAGTCATAATTCTGGCCAGGGCAGCACTTGGTGAAATCCGGTCACGAACAACTTCTGAAACTACTTCGATAATTGGAACTTCTACACCAACACGATGTGCAAGTTCAAGGATTGCAGCGGCAGATGCCACTCCCTCAACAGTTTTAGAGACTTCTAATCTTGCTTGTGCCATCGTTCCGCTGCGCCCAAGGGCTTCACCAAATGTTCGGTTACGCGATAGGCCAGATCCGCAAGATGCAACTAAGTCGCCCATTCCGGCCAAACCTAGAAATGTAAGTGGGTTGGCTCCATAACCATCACCAAATCTCGCAACTTCACTTAGGCCTCGAGTAATAATCATTGCTTGTGTGTTCTCACCGAGTTCTAGTCCGATAGCCATACCAACAGCGAGTGCGATAACGCTCTTAGCGGCACCAGCAAGTTCACAACCAACTAAATCTTCTGATGGATAAACCCGGAAATAAGGAGTTGTGAATGCATCAACCATCATCTGCGAAATTTCAGTGTTCGAAGATGCTGCAACTGCGCCAGCAGGTTGGCGAAGTGAAAGTTCGCCCGCAAGGTTTGGTCCTGTAATTAAGCCAATGCGTGCGGGTGGAATTCCCAAAATCTCAGTTACAACTTCAGTCATTCGTAGTTGGGAATTAGCTTCAATACCTTTTAACGTACTAATTACCGGTTTATCTTGGGGAAATGTCGATACCCACGCAGACATATTCTCGCGAAGTGATTGCGCTGGAATTGCAAGGACTATTGCTTCGCCGAACTTAAAGGCTTCTTGAATATCATTTGTAGCCCGCATTGCTTTTGGAAGCGAGACGCCAGGTAAATATTTAGTATTTGATTTCTTAGTATTGATTTCAGAAATAACATCGGTATTGCGACCCCAAATTAAAACTTCTTGACCAGCATCGCAAAGTACTTGTGCCATGGTTGTCCCCCATGCACCAGATCCAAGAACTGTGAACTTAGACATTTACTTAATCCTTCTTTTTCTTAAAATTACCGGTTCGAGGAAGAGGCGATTTATGTGGATCAAATATTTCATGAGGCGCTAATTCTCCCCTAATTTGCTCCAACAATTTCGTAATTTCGGCCATTGCATATGCGGTAGCTTCCACAAGCGCCGCTTGATCCTCCTCTTTTCCATACCATTTACTGAAATCCAAGGCTGGTCCCGCCAGATAAGTAATCTTTGTACGACGCCAAAGAACGACACGCTTTGAATATGGGGCCAATAGATTTTGATCGCCCCATTGTGCGATTGGAATTACCGAGGCCTTGCTAATAATCGCCAACCTTGCCACGCCCGTTTTTGCGACCATCGGCCATAAATTCTCATCGCGAGTCAATGTGCCCTCTGGATAAATACCAACACAGTGTCCGGCTTTCAATAAACCGAGCGCGCTATCGAGGGCATGTGAAGCTTTATCGCTCTCTCGCGCAACTGGTATCTGACCTGCTGATAAAAGAATCCGGCCAAGTACTGGAATCTTAAATACCGAATCTTTTCCTAAGTATCTAACCGCGCGACCATTTCCATATAAGAAATGTGCAAAAACTAGCGCGTCCGCATAGGAAATATGATTTGAAATTGCAATTACCGCGCCGCTCTTTGGCAAGTTTTCACTCCCGAGCCAATTGCGTTTTGTGAATAAATTTAGAATTGGTATAACGATTGAAGAAACATATTTAAAAGTTCTATTGGTACCGAGCGGATAACCACTGGGCGGTTGAAATTGCATGTCTGTATCCTAAGTCCCATTAAAAAAGAGGGAACCATTTCTGGCTCCCTCCTTTAAATAAATTAACTACTAGCGACGCTTTGCAGCCTTCTTAGCTGGCTTCTTCTTAGCAGCAGCCTTCTTAGCTGGCTTCTTCTTAGCAGCAGCCTTCTTAGCTGGCTTCTTCTTAGCAGCAGCTTTCTTAGCTGCTGGCTTAGCAACAACCTTTACAGGTGGCTTTGGTGCAGCTTCAAGTTTACGTGCGCCAGAAATAACTTCCTTTAGCGCCTTTGCTGGCAAGAAACGAACCTTCTTGCTCGCCTTGATTTGAATTGTTTCACCAGTGAAAGGGTTACGGCCCTTGCGTGCTGGACGATCAACTTTCTTAAACTTACCGAAATCGTTGATCATTACATCTTCGCCCTTTGAAATGTTGCGAACGATTGTGTCAAAAACTACATCTACTGCACGAGCAGCTTCCTTCTTGTTATCGCCGAAGTGAGGTGCCAATGCTGCGATGAACTGGGCCTTGTTCATAATAAATCCCCTTTTTACGCATAAATGTTAGACGTTCGCCTAACGTGGTTAGAAATCTACGCCGACATCTAAATAACACACCGCATATATTGTGGCGTGTCGGAATTAAATTAAATGAAGCCAACTAAAAGAAAGTGCAAAAAAAGCACTTTTTATGCGGAGAGAACTCTAAATAATTACTTTAGAGTTTTTAGATGAATAGCAATTAGGAAAGTACAGGAAGCGTTTTAGGCTTAAAACTTGGGCGTGATTGCTCAAATTTGCTTACAGAATCAATGTTTTTAAGTGTTAGACCGATGTCATCAAGGCCTTCCATCAAACGCCATCTGGTGTAATCATCAATTTCAAATGCTATTGATTTACCGTTATAACTGACCGCCTTGGCTTCAAGATCAACTGTTACTTGGGTTTTAGGGTCAGCTTCAACAGCAGCCCAAATTGCTTCAATCTCGGATTGTTCAACAACGACAGTAAGCAATCCAGCCTTCTGCGAATTGCCTCGGAAGATATCGGCAAAGCGGCTAGAGAGAACTACTTTGAAGCCATAATTTTGCAAGGCCCAAACTGCATGCTCACGAGAGGATCCAGTTCCAAAATCAACACCAGCAACAAGAATTGTTGCGCCCTCAAACTCTGCTTTATTCAGAACAAACTCGGGATCGCTGCGCCAAGCGCCAAATAGCCCATCTTCAAAGCCGCTCTTGGTTACGCGTTTTAAGTAAACGGCAGGAATGATTTGGTCGGTATCAACATTGCTGCGACGAAGTGGCAGAACGCTTCCAGTGTGAGTTAAATATTTATCCATATTTTTTTATAGCCTTCCTCTTACAAATCTGCCGGTGATGAAAGGGTTCCACGAATTGCAGTTGCCGCCGCGACAAGTGGACTTACCAAGTGGGTACGTCCGCCCTTGCCTTGACGCCCTTCAAAATTTCGGTTTGAAGTAGATGCTGCTCGTTCGCCGACAGCAAGTTGATCCGGGTTCATTCCTAAACACATTGAACAACCGGCAGTACGCCATTCCGCACCAGCATCTAGAAATACTTTATCTAGCCCCTCACTTTCCGCTTGCAATCTAACGCGCGCAGAACCTGGTACTACTAGCATGCGAACTTCTTTCGAAATTTTCTTACCTTTTAAAACATCCGCAGCTGAACGTAAATCTTCAATTCGTCCATTGGTACACGAACCCAAGAAGATTGTGTCTACTTTGATTTCTTTAAGCGGCGTTCCTGCAACTAAGCCCATGTATGTAAGTGCCCGTTCTGCTGCGCTTCGCGCTTCAGGATCAGTAATTTCTGCTGGGTTTGGCACCTTTGAATTGAGCGGCAAACCTTGACCCGGGTTCGTTCCCCAAGTTACAAATGGCTCTAGCTCATCGGCATTTAGTGAAATTTCAACATCGAATTTGGCGTCAGAATCAGATTGCAACGTCTTCCAATATGCAACTGCTGAATCCCAGTCAGCGCCCTTAGGAGCATGAGGCTTAGCCTTTAAATATTCAAAGGTGATTTCATCAGGTGCGATAAGCCCTGCACGAGCACCTGCTTCAATCGACATATTGCAAACGGTCATACGAGATTCCATTGAAAGTGCGCGAATTGCTGAGCCACGGTATTCAAGGACATAACCCTGACCGCCACCAGTTCCTATCTTCGCGATGATTGCCAAAATAATATCTTTGCTCGTAACGCCGGGTTTTAAAGTACCTTCAACGTTAATTGCCATTGTCTTCTGGCGAACAAGAGGAAGCGTTTGCGTTGCAAGCACGTGCTCTACTTCAGATGTTCCAATACCGAAGGCGAGTGCACCAAAGGCGCCATGTGTTGAGGTATGCGAGTCGCCACAAACTATTGTCATTCCAGGTTGGGTAATTCCCAGTTGGGGACCTACTACGTGAACAATCCCTTGCTCCACATCGCCAAGTGAGTGAATACGAAGACCGAATTCTGCGCAATTGTTCCTCAAGGTGTCGACCTGCAATTTAGAAACTGGATCGGCGATTGGTCTATCAATATTAAGCGTTGGAACGTTGTGATCTTCGGTTGCAATTGTGAGTTCAGGGCGACGAACTTTACGATTAGCTAAACGCAGACCATCAAATGCCTGCGGGCTAGTAACTTCATGAATTAAGTGCAGATCGATATAAAGAAGATCTGGTTCGCCTTCATGTTCGCGAACAATGTGATCAGCCCAAATCTTTTCGGCTAACGTCTTTCCCATCACAGCCCCTTAATTTTTTCCCTAAACACTTGCATTTCAAATGATGAGATGCCAGTATTACATCGTGGACAGAAAGAATAGCGGAGTTGGCGTATTAGATAAAGCCGTAAAGATTCTCGCCTGCCTGGAAGCTGGCCCCCATTCATTATCTGAACTTGTTGCTGCAACTGGAATCGCCCGGCCAACCGCACATCGCTTAGCTGTAGCACTTGAATTCCATCGTATGGTCTCAAGAGATTATGCAGGTCGCTTTATTCTGGGTCTTCGCCCCTCTGAACTTGCAGCTGCTGCTGGTGAAGATCGCCTGCTCGCAGTTTCTGGCGCCGCGCTAACCGCGCTTCGCGATGCAACCGGGGAAAGCTCCCAGCTCTATCGCCGCCAAGGTGATCAGAGAATTTGTGTAGCTACAGCAGAACGTCTATCTGGACTTCGTGATTCGGTTCCGACCGGAACGGTTCTAACTATGCAAGCAGGTTCTGGCGCACAAATCCTTCTTGCCTGGGAAGATGCTGACAAATTACATCGTGCGCTAAATAACTCTAAATTTACCGCTGCCTCACTTGCCGCGGTTCGTCGTCGCGGCTGGGCACAATCTGTCGGTGAACGTGAAGCCGGCGTCGCATCGGTTTCAGCGCCGGTAAGAGGACCGAACAATAAAGTTATCGCTGCGGTAAGTATTAGCGGTCCAGTTGAAAGACTTGGTCGCCAACCTGGACGAATTCATGCGGCTGCGGTAGTTGCAACGGCTGCAAGACTTACCGAGCATCTCGCTAAAAAATAGCGGCACCAGCCTATTTTCTCCAGAATTCTCACTTCAAATAACTAAGATTCCAACGTGCAGAGCTCACCAGAAATTCTAAAGGCTCTTGAAAATGAATCGATCGAGATTCTTCGAGAAACGGCCGCGGCCTTCCAAAAGCCAGTGATGCTCTATTCAATCGGAAAAGACTCTTCGGTTTTATTGCATCTAGCTCGTAAGGCTTTCTACCCTGCGCCAATTCCTTTTCCGCTTCTACATATCGATACCACTTGGAAATTTAAAGAGATGATTTCATTTCGCGATGAAATAGCTTCTAAATATGGGCTTGATCTAATAGTTCACACAAACCAAGAAGGTGTAGCTGAAGGCGTAAATCCATTTACGAGTGGGGTTTCGGAGTACACCCGAATCATGAAAACTGTTGGACTTCGACAAGCACTCGATAAATTTGGTTTCGATGCAGCAATCGGAGGCTCACGCCGAGATGAAGAGAAGAGCCGAGCTAAGGAGCGAATTTTTAGCGTTCGAGAATTCGGTCATCGTTGGAATCCACGCGAACAACGACCCGAACTCTGGCGCACCTATAACACCAGAATTCGGCCAGAACAGAGCATGCGAGTTTTTCCAATCTCTGATTGGACCGAACTTGATGTCTGGAACTACATAAGTTCAAATGAGATCCCAATCAATCCACTTTACTTTGCAAAAGAGCGTCCAATTGTCTGGCGCGGTGATCAAATGCTTATGGTTGATGATGAACGTTTTCCACTTATTAATGGTGAAACGCCAGAGAACCGCTTAATTAGATTTAGAACTTTAGGTTGCTATCCCCTGACCGCCGCAGTCGAATCAACCGCAAAAACAATTGCTGAGGTACTTGCTGAAGTTTCTGAAGTTAAATTATCAGAGCGCGCAACTCGGCTAATTGATGGCGATAAAGAAGATTCCATGGAGAAAAAGAAGACCGAAGGGTACTTCTAACATGAAACCAGTTATCAGATTATTAACCTGCGGCAGTGTGGACGATGGAAAGTCAACTTTGATTGGCCGCTTGCTCGTAGAAACCGACAGCATTCCCCATGACACAGTCGCAACTGCAAGAACTATCCGACGTGGTGGCTCAACAATTGCTGCTGGTGAAATTGATTTCTCACTGCTTACTGATGGCCTAGAAGCAGAGCGCGAACAGGGAATCACCATTGATGTTGCATATCGATCAATGACTCTTCTAAATGGAAGCCGTTTAATAATTGCTGATGCCCCAGGACACGAGCAATACACACGTAACATGGCAGTTGCGGCTTCAAGATCAGATGTTGCTCTTGTTCTACTTGATGCGGCTCGAGGGGTTCGCCCACAAACTCTGCGCCACTTAACGATTTGCGCCCTGATGGGTGTAAGTCGTGTTGCAATAGTTATTAATAAATTGGATGTTTTTGATTATTCGCAAAGTAAGTTTTTAGAAATTTCAGCAGATATCGCGCCAGCTATTACTCGGCTCGGAATTAAGGAACATGCAATCATTCCTGTCAGCGCTCTAGTTGGCGATAACGTTGTATTTAAGGGCGATAATTTAGATTGGTATAACGGCCCAACGCTTCTTGAATACATCCAGAATCAAGAGCTAGCTGTTGATGACATGACATCCCCACACTTTGGAATTCAATATATTTCACGCGTTGACACCTTCCGCGGCCTTGCCGGCACCTTGGTAAATGGAAAATTTTGCGTTGGCGATGAAGTTCTAATTTTGCCAAGTAAGAAGCGGGCAACTATCGCAAAAATGATTACCTTTGATGGTGATTTACAGAGCGCCGGACATGAACAAACTTTAAATATAGTTCTGGAACCAGAAGTGGACGCTGCTCGTGGTGATGTTTTACACCTAGCTTCGAATGTAAAACTCCCCGCGGATCGCTTTACTGCAAATATTGTATGGCTTGGTGAATCCGAATTAATTCACAGCCGGTCATACCTATTGATTTCTGGATCAAGTTCAACGCCCGCAATAGTTACAACAATTAAACATAAAGTTAATATCGAATCGGGAGAACACGATTCGGCGCGAACCTTAAAGATGAATGAAATAGGCGTGGTCGAACTTGCAACAGATTCACCGATTGCGCTCTCGGATTATGCAGATTCCAGAGAGACCGGAAACTTTATCCTTGTAGATCGTGCGAACCTAAACACGGTTGGCGCCGGAATGATTGTTCACGCCTTGCGTAGATCTGAAAACGTTACGGAGCAAGCCTATGAAATTAGTGCAGAGAAACGTGCGGCGCAGAAGGGCCAGATTGGAAAAGTTATCTGGTTTACCGGCTTAAGCGGATCTGGAAAATCAACTATCGCGAATGAAGTGGCTAAAGAACTTTATGCTCTTGGCCGCCACGTATATGTCTTAGATGGCGATAACTTACGTCTTGGCTTAAATAAAGATTTAGGATTTGCTAAAGAAGATCGCGCTGAGAATGTTCGTCGAGTATCCGAGGTTGCAAAGTTAATGATGGATGCAGGTTTAATTGTGATTGTGGCTTTAGTAAGTCCATTCCGCGGTGACCGAGATCAAGCCCGCGAACTATTTGCACCAGGCAAATTTATTGAAATTTGGGTAGACACTCCACCAGACCTGTGTGCACAACGCGACCCTAAAGGTTTGTATAAGAAAGCTGCAGCAGGCGACCTACCAAACATGACCGGCGTTGGACAAGAGTACGAGGCGCCGCTTAACGCTGAACTAGTATTAGATGGAAGAGAAGATTTGAAGATAAATTCAGAGATCGTACTGGAGATCGCAAAATGACCTGGCTTCCATTTGCCCTTGCGGGCGCAATTGCCCAACTCGTTGATGGCTCACTCGGCATGGGCTTTGGACTAACAAGTTCAACGCTTCTCTTAACCCTTGGTGCATCTGCCGCTGTCGCATCTGCCGCTGTTCACGCAGCAGAGATAGGTACAACTCTCGCATCCGGAATATCACATTGGCATCGAGAAAATGTTGACACCAAAATTTTGGTGCGCCTAGCAATTCCTGGTGGGATTGGTGCGGCACTTGGTGCGACTTTCTTATCCTCAATCGACCTAACTAATGGTCGAATCTTTATCTCTACAATTCTCTTACTTCTGGGGTTCGTTCTGCTCTACCGCAATATTTTTCAAGCAAACCAACCAAACTTGGTAGAAATCTCCAATCCGAATTATCTAACTTATTTAGGATTTACTGGCGGATTCATTGATGCATCAGGTGGTGGTGGTTGGGGTCCGGTTGTTACTCCGACGCTAATGGCAACAACACAGACTGAGCCAAAGAAGATCATTGGAACTGTAAGTGCTGCCGAGTTCATTGTTGCGGTTTGTGCAAGCCTTGCTTTTCTTGCAAACATTGCTCGACTCGACATTGATTGGGCGGCAGTTGGTGGACTGGCACTTGGTGGCGTTTTAATGGCTCCAATTGCCGCAAAATTGGTCTCTTGGTTACCAAAACGCCAACTCGGAATCTTTGTCGGAATAACAATCATTGTGATTAATGGCGTCCGATTAATCGGTGGCTAACTTGAAAAAACTTATTATTCATCCCGGTTTCCATAAGACTGGAACAACTGCGCTCCAACAAGCTCTGAGCGAAGTGAGACGCGATTTAAAAGAAAATGGATTTTTCTATCCACATACAGCAGGTAAGGCTCACCACCGAGCTGCGTGGGCAATAATTGAAAAAACTTGGGGCTGGAAGAAGCGGGGTGGGAGATTCACACAACCAGTTGAATGGCACAAACTCGAAAAGAAGATTAACTATTCAAAGAATAGTGCGATTATTAGTAGCGAGTTTTTCTCTGAATCCTCACCTGCGCAAGTGCAAAAAATACGAAGCCTTTTAAAAAAACGTGAAATTCAAATTGTATTTACCTGGCGCCCGCTCCCCTTCATGCTTGCAAGTTCATATCAGCAATATTTGAAGTATGGGCTTAAGGTTTCATACGACCAATGGTTGCATTCAATATTCGATGCGCCTGGCGAAGCAAAGTTAACGCCCTCTTTTTGGAAGCGAAATCTTCATGGTGATGTAATCGCTTCATGGTGTGACGCTTTTGGTCCGAAGAACATTACTCTTATTTGTGTAGATGAATCCAATCCCACTTATCTCTATGATTCTTTTACTAAAGTCTCAGGGCTTCCCGCTGGTCTATTAAAAGAGCCAGTACACATAGAAGTAAATCGCTCACTAACCTTCGCTGAAGCTGCCCTACTTCTTGAAATCAACCAGACCTATCCAATAGATGGCGATTGGGATTCTTATGAAATCTTTATCCGTAAAGGCAACATTAGAGCGCTAACTAGCTCAGAGCGCGCCGATTCCAGTGATGAAAAAATCATGACCCCGGAATGGGCGATGACTGCAGCCACCGAAATCAACGCAAAAAGCGTGGCAAAAATTAAATTATTGGGAATAGAAATTATTGGTGATATCGATAGGAGTGATTTCTCTAGAATTCCAATTGGGACAAACACGCCAGTTGAAAAGATTTCAATTGCGACCGCAGCACAAGCAATGATTGGTGTTGATATGCGCTCCCTGCGACGCATGCCGCAAAAAGCAATTAGCAAAGAGTTTTTTCATCGACTTCGTAAAATCATCAAACGAAAATTGCGCTTTCCTAGGTAGTTGTAGCCCCGACGGGATTCGAACCCGCGTAGCTGGCTTGAGAAGCCAGAGTCCTAGGCCACTAGACGACGGGGCCGTGATTTAGATCTATTAAGTTTTTCTCTTACTTTTTTAATGCGCTGGGGTACCAGGACTCGAACCTAGACTCACTGAACCAGAATCAGCAGGGCTGCCAATTACCCCATACCCCAAATAAAGAATTTGTTGGGCAAGGATACCCGATTAATTTATTGATGCTGCAATCCGCTCGAGCGAGCGTTCACGGCCGAGAAGTTCTAGCGATTCAAAGAGTGGTGGCGAGATATGGCTTCCAGTTACTGCAATTCGAAGAGCGCTAAATGCGATTCGAGGCTTTAAACCTAACTCTTCGATAAGCGCCTTCTTAAGCGCTTCATGAATAGTTTCGTGCTCCCAATTCGAAAGAGCGCGCAGAATCTCATCTGCCTTCTTTAGAACCATTTGTGACTGCTCATCTTTAATCTTTGGTAGCTCTTCGGCCTCAACTTCAAATTTCGCAACAAATAAGAATTTAAGCATTTGTGATACTTCAGCAAGCGTAGCAATGCGCTCTTGAATGATTGGCAGCGCGCTTTTCACGACTTCAAGCTCGGCTGGAGCGCCAGTAATTACGCCATCTTTGATTAAGAACGGCGCTGTTCGCTTTAGTAATTCATCAAGAGTTAGTTCACGAATCTTGTCGCCGTTGATCGCCTCAAGCTTCTTCATATCGAAGCGAGCAGGACTCGAATGAACGCGCTCTACGGTGAATAGCTCTGTCAACTCTTTCATAGTTACATTTTCTCTATCATCACCAGGTGACCAACCAAGTAGCGCTAAATAATTGCAGATAGCTTCTGGCAAGAAACCGCGTTCGCGATACCAGGCAATTGAAACCTCGCCATTGCGCTTTGAGAGTTTGGCATTATCTTGGCCCATAACAAATGGCAGATGCGCAAAAGTTGGATAATCAGATTCAGCAACACCCATAGCTTGATAAACCCGAATTTGTCGTGGCGTTGAGGAAAGTAGATCTTCACCACGCAAGACGTGAGTTACCTTCATCATGATGTCATCAACTGCAACAGCCAGCGTGTATAGCGGTGAACCATCACCGCGAACTAAAACAAAGTCTGGAACGAAGTTGTGATCGAAAGTTACATCGCCGCGAATCGAATCGTTAAATGTTGTCGAACCATCTGGCATCCGCATTCGCAATACGGGCAATCGCCCTTCGCTCTTGTACTTAGCTAAATCACCTTCGCTAATCGAACGACACTTGCCGTCATAGCCTGGGGCAACGTTTGCGGCTTTCTGTGCCTCGCGACGCGCTTCGAGTTCTTCGGAAGAGCAATAGCAGTGGTAGGCATCGCCTTGAGCTAAAAATTTCGCAGCCCATTCTTCATAAATATCTAGCCGTTGGCTCTGTAAATATGGACCGTAAGGACCGCCTACCTCAGGGCCCTCATCCCAATCTAAGCCAAGCCACTTCAAAGTATCTTGTGCCGCTTTTATATATTCATCCGTAACGCGTTCGCGATCGGTATCTTCAATTCTAAAAATAAATTGGCCACCGGTGTGACGGGCATATGCCCAATCAAAGAGCGCAGTACGAATATTTCCGACGTGAAGATCGCCAGTTGGAGATGGCGCAAATCGAACGCGGACCGGTTTATTAGAAGAGTTAGATGTGTTAGTCGGCACGAAGCGATACCTTATTAGAGAGTGAGCCAATTCCCTCAATCGTCACAATAACTTCGGCTCCTGCAGGCATCGGGCCTATCCCCGCTGGTGTTCCAGTGAGAATGGCATCTCCAGGAAGAAGGGTCATGACCGAGGTTATGAATTCAATAATTTGTGGAATCTTGAAGGTCATAGATGAGAGTGGTTCAGATTGTTTCACCTCGCCATTTAAGGTTGTAATTATCTTCTGTGCCCCAACTTCAAATTCAGTTTCAATCCAAGGTCCAAGTGGGCAGAATGTGTCAAAGCCTTTAGCACGGCTCCATTGGCCATCGACTTTTTGTAAGTCTCTTGCCGTCACATCATTTGCAATCGTATAACCAAAGATCACATCTGAAACTTTAGCCACCGGAACATCCTTACAAATGCGGCTTATGACAATCGCTAGCTCACCCTCAAAATCTATGCGCTCGCTCATTCGCGGCCACTGGATAATGTCATTCGGACCGATTACTGAAGTATTAGGTTTTAAAAAAATTACTGGCTCTTTTGGAACCACCGATCCCATCTCTGCTGCATGGTCTGCATAATTCTTGCCAACACACACCACCTTGCTTCGTGGAATTACCGGTGCAAGCAAACGCACATCACTTAGGGAAACTTTAGATTCTGTGGGAATGATTCCGCCAAATAGTGGATCCCCACGTAAAACCAGAATTTGATCTTCATCGTTTAAAACTCCAAATAATGGATCGCTGCCTAAATTGGCTGAAGAATTAGGGGAAAATCTAACGATACGCATAACGTTAATTCTACCTATTCAATTGCGATTAAGTCATCCGCTTCTGTAACAACAAATAGTTTGGCGGCAGAATCTTGCTCACGAATTATTGCGATGCTTGAATCAAGGGGTTTTTCGCCAGCAATGACAACCGCTTCGATACCTGTAATTTGGCTCGCCTTAGCAACTACTAATACTGCAAGCAGGGCATCAACTTCGAATTCACCACTCTTTACTGGAATCGCAACATAAGTTCTCCCCGTGTTATCTCGGAGCGCCGCAGCTGACTTCGAATTACTTCTAAACATTGTTGCCTTCGCAAGAGTTAAAAGTTTCTGATCTTCTGGATTATTGCTCAAGGAGCGCCTCCTGTTCACCAGCAATTCGTTCCGCTAATACCGTTGCAATTCTATGGCGGCGACCAACTGGACGTTCTGCTGTCAACTTAACGCCGGCTATTGAAATCGTGCTTCCAGGGATTGGTACTCGACCTAAAGTTTTTGCTAACAACCCACCGATACTATCCACATCTTCGCGCTCGGATTCTGGAATATCTATCTTAAACTTTTCAGCAAAATCTTCAATATGCAATCTGGCAGATAACCGGGCTGTAGTTTCACTTAACCATTCAATTTCAAGATCGTCATCATCATATTCATCAGCGATTTCACCGACAATTTCCTCTAAAATATCTTCAATAGTTATCAATCCTGCAGTACCACCATATTCGTCAACGACAATAGCCATATGAATTTGATCGCGCTGCATCTCTTTTAGTAATTCTGCAGCTGTCTTTGTTTCTGGAATAAATGTTGCCTTGCGAATGTGCTCGGAGACCATCTCGACTAATTCGGATTCACGATGTTCATGTGTGCGACGAGCCAAATCTTTTACATATGCGATTCCAATAATTTTATCTAAATTCTCATCAATTACTGGAATGCGAGTGAAGCCTGATCTAAGTGCTAGTGACAAACCTTGTCGAAGTGATTTATTTCCTTCAATCCAGACTATGTCGGTGCGTGGAACCATAAGTTCACGAACTAAGGTATCGCCAAGTTCAAATACCGATTGAATCATCTCGCGCTCTGATTCTTCAACTAATCCGTGTTGGCTTGCCTGATCAACGGCATCACGCAGCTCTTCCTCATTTGAGAATTGCCCAGCGCGTAATTTGAATCCCGCCTTTCGCAAGCCCATAACTATTGAGTTCGGAAGAATCGTTATCAACTTTGCGAAATTGAGATTATGAGACTTTCCAAATGTGCGCCCCATATAGAAACCAATTACCAACCAGACAATTGCATCCAAGATAAATCTAAGAGTTTTCATTTACCGAGCGCGCCATTCTTCTAGGGTCTTATCCTGTAGTGCGAACATAACTTTATGTTCCTCTGGTTCGGCGTGATCAAATCCTAATAAGTGTAGAACGCCATGCACCGTTAATAGTGAAATCTCATCTGAAGTTGAATGGCTTACCGCTTGCTTTGCTGCGAATTGGGGACACAAGACAATATCGCCAATAATCCCGGGGCCATTGCTAGCCGAGAATGGTTTCAACTCATCCATTGGGAAGGAGAGCACATCGGTAGGGCCTGGAAGATCCATCCATTGAATATGCAACTTAGTAATCTCATCTTCATCGACAAGAGTGATTCCTAAATCTGAGTCAGGATGAATTCCCATTTTATCGAGAGTAAATGCCGCAATATCGATTATCTGCTCTTCATTGCATTCCACGCCACTGTTATTAGCAATTTCTATTCCCATGAGGGCTAGCGATCACCACTTCCAGAGCGAATTGATCTTGTTACGTTTGGTGGCACTAACTTTCCTTCATCGTGACGACCATATGCTTTAACTATGTCGCCAACTAAACGGTTGCGAACTACATCCTCTGAGTCCAACTTTATGAAAATTATGTCATCCACGCCCTCAAGAATTTCATGAACAATCTTTAGCCCTGATTGTGAGCCATGAGGTAAATCAATCTGTGTTGTATCGCCAGTAATTACCATCTTTGATCCAAAGCCGAGGCGAGTTAGGAACATCTTCATCTGCTCAGCCGAGGTATTTTGAGCCTCATCCAAAATAATAAATGCATCGTTAAGAGTTCGCCCGCGCATATAAGCAAGAGGTGCAATTTCGATAATTCCGCTCTGCATTAAACGTGGAATTGAATCCTGATCAATCATGTCATGAAGCGCATCAAAGAGTGGGCGAAGATATGGATCAATCTTCTCTTGAAGTGTGCCTGGCAAGAAGCCAAGTCGCTCTCCTGCTTCAACGGCAGGTCTTGTCAAAATAATTCGATTTACTTCTTTAGCTTGCAAGGCTTGAATCGCCTTCGCCATCGCAAGATATGTTTTACCGGTACCGGCTGGGCCAACACCAAAAGTAATTGTGTTCTCATCAATCGCTTCAACATAGCGCTTTTGGTTTGCAGTCTTTGGGCGAATAGTTTTGCCACGGTTGCTTAGAATATTTAAGGAAAGTACTTCGGCTGGGTGATCTTGTGGCTCATGATTGAACATCTCAATTGATCGCAGAATTGCATCAGCATTCAAATTCTGACCTGCTCGAAGTAGTACTAATAACTCACGAATTAAAGCGCCAAATTTTGCTATCTCTACTAAATCTCCGCCAGCAAAAATTTCATTACCGCGAACAGTGATTGAAATCTTTGGGAAAGTTTTTTCAAAGATGCGAAGGTGAGAATCTTGTGGACCAACAAGTGCGACCATGGGAATTGCAGTCGGGACTGTTATCAGCGCAGTTTTACTTGAATCCATTGGTTAAATCTTACTTTTAACCTGGTGGCCAGGCGAACTGACGCCCACCCAGAAGATGAAGGTGAGCGTGGAAAACGCTCTGCCCTGCGCTGGCACCAGTATTGAAAACGCTTCGATACCCGTCCAAACCGAGTTCAGCAGCAATCTTTGCGGCAGTCGCATGCATTTCGGCTAATACAACTGAATCTGCTGCCGATAGTTCTGCTGCATTCTCGTGATGTGATTTTGGAATAATCAGAACATGAACAGGGGCTTGCGGAGAAATATCGTTAATCGCAAAGACGCTCTCGGATTTAGATACAAATGCCACGGGAATTTCACCACTCGCCATCTTGCAAAATAAGCAGCTCATTTCGAAATCACCATCTGCCAATCAAAGCAGAAACTGCGCTTAGTGCGGCGCCGCCGGCATGCGCGCTTCGAAATACTTCTGGCCCGAGCCCAACAATATGAGCGCCAGCGCCTAAGAGGAGCGTCAATTCATTATCGCTTAGGCCGCCCTCCGGGCCAATTACGATAACTATTTCATTTAGTCCGGCAAATTTTCTTGAGACAACTGTCGATAGCTTCACTTCAGCAGATTCGTGCATAACAAGAATCGCACTCTTTTCGCTTTCGATCTCCAAGAGTTGGGATAGCGACAATTGATCAATAATTTCCGGAGTTCTAAATCTGCGAGATTGCTTCGTAGCGGCAGCAGCAGCGCCCTGCCATTTAGCAAGTGAGTCTTTCTGCCATTTGGAAATACTGCGTTCAGATTGCCAAGGAATAATTAAATCAACGCCAGATTCCACAAGAATTTCAATCGCTTCCTTGACTCGATCTGATTTAGGAAGTGCTTGAACAACTACTAATTTAGGATTTCTGCTCTCTTGAAATCCCCGCTCTAGAACTCTCGCAGCGAAAGATTTTTTGGCAATATCTTCAACCTTAGCCCTAACCCATTTGCCAGCACCATTAGAAATTAAAACTTCTTCACCCAAATTGATTCGCAGAACTTTGATTGCGTGGTGTGCTTCATCGCCCTCTACTTCGATTACTTCGTCCTCTGAGAGCTCTTTAACTAAAAATAAAGTCAACATTTAGCGATTAAACGCATCTCTAAAGCGGCCGAAGAAGCCCGAGGTATGGGCTGCGCTTCGGCGATGAATCTCAATATCTTCAGTGTTCTCGCCCCGAGATTTAGCAAGCGCCCTTAAGAGCTCTTCCTGCTCCTTACTTAATTTGCTTGGCGTTGTAACTTCAATATGAATTATTAATTCACCACGACCATGGCCACGTAATTTGTTCATTCCTAATTCTTTAAGGGTCATGGTATTTCCACTTATGAAGCCAGGTTTAATCACAACTTCACGTGGGCCATCAAGGGTTTCGACCAAAACCTTTGCACCTAGAGCGGCAGATGTCATTGGAATGACTATGGATACATGAAGATCGTTTCCATCACGAACCAAGAAGTCATGTTGGGTCTCGACAATTTCTACATAAAGATCGCCAGCTGGTCCACCACCAGGCCCAACTTCACCAGCACCAGTCATCTGAATTCGATTACCGGTTTCAACTCCGGCAGGAATCTTTATCGGAATAACTTTTCTAGATCTAACTCTTCCATCGCCGGCACATTCGCCACATGGATCTGAAATAACTGAACCGTATCCCTGACATGCTGCGCATGGTCGGCTCGTCATAACTTGGCCAATTATTGAACGAGTAACTTGTTGAGTTTCACCTCGCCCTTTACAGATTCCACAAACGCTTGGCTTTGAACCACTTGCACAACCAGAGCCAGAACATTTGTCACAAGTTACAGCCGTTTCTAAATTCAACTCTCGATCAGTTCCAAAGCATGCTTCCGAAAGATCAAGTTCTACCCTTATCAGCGCATCTTGGCCGGCTCGCATTCGGGCACGTGGTCCACGATTTGATGCGCCGCCACCAAAGAAGGCATCCATGATGTCGCCAAATCCAAAGTTCTGGCTGCCACCGAATTGTGAGAACGGATCGCCGCCCATGTCATAGCGTTGACGTTTTTCAGGATCGCTTAAAATTTCATAAGCAGTTGTTATCTCTTTAAATTTTTCAGATGCTTGTGGATCTGGATTTATATCAGGGTGATATTCCCGGGCCAGTTTGCGATAAACCTTTTTAATTTCATCTGAGGATGAATCGCGAGCTACGCCAAGGATTCCGTAATAATCAGCCATCTACGCCTTATCCCCTAAGAAGTGGCCGATATATCTTGCGACAGTATTTACAGCAGCCATTGAACTTGCGTAATCCATTCGCGTTGGTCCTAAAATTCCCAGCGCTCCATGTCCTGTAGTGCCAGTTCCATAACTCATAGAAACCAAACTCGTTGTGCGCAATGAACTCTCAACTTGTTCATCACCAATTCTTACTTGAAGTGAAGTTCCCGCATCTGAAAGCAGACGCAGCAACACAACTTGTTCTTCAAGGGCTTCGAGAATTGGGTGAATCGCTATTGAAACTTCCTGGGTAGAGCGCGCTAAATTTGCAGTCCCCGCTAGAACGACTCTCCCCTCATCTGGATATTGAATTACCGCTACCTGCTTAGTGATTTGTGCCAATAACTTCGCGGTTCGAGTTAGTACATCATCCATATCATCTGCGCCATCTAAGAAATTCTCAATTGCTCTACGCTCACCAGTAGAGAGAGGCTTTAGCTCTGAAATTTTATCCACGAATAACCGGTAGCCACTATTAGTTGGAATCCGTCCAGCACTTGTATGTGGCTGCTTAATCAATCCAGCATCTTCAAGGATGGCCATGTCATTTCTTATTGTTGCCGGTGATACGCCAAGTCCGTGGCGCTCCGCAATTACCTTCGAGCCAACTGGCTCTTCAGTTGCAACATATTCATCGACGATTGCTCGCAGAATTTCTAGTTGGCGATTTTGCATAGTCATTTCCATATTGATTCCAGACTATGCGATAACAAGTACTGCGGAGAGCAGAATTAGAAGAATTATTGCGGGAGCGGCGCTCTTCATCTTGTTAGCCTTTGAATGTGCGTAAACCGCGACACCCATTGCGACCCAAAGAGTCAATATCGCAAGCCAGCCAATTAGCTCTTCTGGATATCTAATTGCATAAATCAAACCAACTGCAGCAACTGCTTCGACTAATCCGATAAGTCGAGCGATGCGATCACCAATATTTACTTCGCGCGTACCCTGTAACCCTTTTGGATTCCCGCTCAATTTCATGGTTCCAGAGACAAGAAAGATAACGGCCAATAAGCCGAGCAGGATGTTATGGGCTAATTGCATAGTCAAACGCTACTACAACAAGATTTCGCGCACGATTCGATCTGTCATAAGCCGACCCGAAATAGTTAGTGAGATTCGCCCTTGATCCCACTGTTCCTGTGAAATCTGGCCGCCGGTCAGATAACTCTCTAATCTGGCAAGGCTCTCGCTAGCTAATGAACTCTTTGCTAACCCTCTAGGTAAGCGAATCTCCAGCATAACTCGCTCACTTTCGATCTCTTCCAAAGATAACTCTTCACTATCCATTACTGGTGATTGCTCTGCTTCAAGACGCTCACGATAAGCAGTTGGATGTTTCACATTCCAAAATCGTTTTCCATTTAGATGTGAATGCGCACCAGGACCAAGGCCCCACCAATCTGCACCTTCCCAATATGCGATGTTATGACGACATTCACCCTCAGGTTTTGCCCAATTGGAAAGTTCATACCAATTAAATCCAGCTTTTCTAAATTTTTCATCTGCCATTAAATATTTATCAGCGGTCTGGTCATCTTCCGGAATAATTACTTCTCCTCGTTTTACTTGTGCTGCAAGTTTTGTTCCGCTCTCAACAATTAGCGCATATGCCGAGATATGAGTTATCGGAAGTGCAAGTGCAGAATCAATCGTCGTCTCCCAATCTTTAAGACTCTCACCTGGTGCGCCATAAATAAGATCAGCACTGACTTGCTCGAATCCAACTTCACGGGCCCAAGTCGTTGCCTTAACTACATTCTCCGGATTATGCGTTCTATCCAATACTGCCAAGACATGTGGAACAGCCGACTGCATTCCAAATGAGATTCGATTTATACCAATCTCGTGGAGGGCTGCAAGCTTCGCTTTCGATACGGTATCTGGATTAGCTTCAATTGTAATTTCAATATCGGAGGCAAAACTAAAGTCAGCTTCCAGTGAATTAAGTACCCGACCAAGATCTGCCGGTTCCATAAGAGTTGGGGTTCCGCCACCGAAGAAAATAGTTGCGATGGGCTTGGTTGTCTTAACCTCGCTGCGCGCAATCTTGCCCTCTTGAATTAATAGATCTATGTAACCATTTGATACCTGAGCAATATCGCTGCCAGGCTTCAATTCGCCAGGAGTGTAAGTATTAAAATCGCAGTAACCACAGCGCTTAACGCAATATGGAATATGAATGTAGAACGAGAGTGGCCGAGTCATGGGTTTTAACCCTTGGCCTTCGCCTTTGCCTTATCAACATCAGCATCGGTAGTAAGCGCGGCAATAAATGCTTCTTGTGGAACTTCAACGCGGCCGACCATCTTCATGCGCTTCTTTCCCTCTTTCTGCTTCTCAAGAAGTTTGCGCTTACGAGAGATATCTCCGCCATAACATTTCGCAAGAACATCTTTCCGAATCGCGCGAATACTCTCGCGAGCAATAATTCGAGAGCCAATCGCAGCCTGAATTGGGACTTCGAACTGTTGCCTTGGAATTAATTCACGGAGTTTTCCAGTCATCATTACGCCATAGGCATAGGCCTTATCTTTGTGAACAATTGCGCTAAAGGCATCGACGCCCTCGCTCTGTAACAAGATATCGACCTTCACAAGATCACCTTCAGCTTCACCGATTGGTTCGTAATCAAGTGAGGCATAACCACGAGTTTTAGATTTAAGTTGATCAAAGAAATCAAAGACGATTTCGGCTAGCGGCAAGGTGTAGCGAATTTCAACGCGATCTTCAGAGAGATAATCCATACCGAGCAAGGTGCCACGTCGCTCTTGGCAGAGTTCCATGATTGCTCCAATAAATTCAGCCGGTGCAAGAACAGTTGCCCGCACGATTGGTTCAAATACTGCTTCAATTTTATCGTTTGGGAATTCAGAAGGATTAGTCACAATTAACTCTTTGCCATCGCCACGTACAACGCGATAAACAACGCTTGGTGCAGTTGAAATAAGTGATAGGCCAGCTTCACGTTCTAAACGTTCGCGAACAATTTCCATGTGTAACAGGCCCAGGAAACCACAACGGAATCCGAAACCAAGAGCAGCTGATGTTTCTGGTTCGTAAACAAGCGCCGCATCATTTAATTGCAACTTATCTAAAGCTTCACGGAGCATGGGATATTCAGCGCCATCTAGTGGGAATAGGCCAGAGAAAACCATCGGCTTTGGATCTTTATAGCCAGCCAATGCTTTCTTAGTTGGGTTGTGATAAGTCGTAATAGTGTCGCCGACTCGAGATTGACGAACATCCTTAACACCAGTAATTACATAACCTACTTCACCAACACCAAGTCCTTTGCTAGCAACAGGTTCAGGTGAGATCACGCCAACTTCAAGCATTTCATGGCGTACCCCGGTTGAGAACATTTGAATTTGATCTCGGGTAGATAAATGACCATCAACAACTCGGACGTATGTAACAACGCCACGATAGGTGTCGTATACCGAGTCAAAGATTAGGGCACGTGCAGGTGCATTTGCATCGCCAACGGGCGCTGGAATTTGCTTAACAATCTGGTCGAGTAATTCAGTAACTCCTGCGCCGGTCTTTCCAGAAACTCGCAGACAATCTTCTGGCTGGCAACCAATTAACTTTGCTAACTCTTCGGCAAATTTCTCTGGTTGTGCTGCAGGTAGGTCAATCTTATTTAGCACTGGAATAATTGTTAAATTATTCTCCATCGCAAGATAAAGATTCGCTAAAGTTTGGGCTTCGATTCCTTGTGCACAATCCACCAATAGAACTGCGCCTTCACAGGCGGCAAGTGACCGGGAGACTTCGTAGGAAAAGTCAACGTGCCCAGGTGTATCGATCATGTTGAGGATATATTCCTCGCCATCGATGCCAGAGCGCCACGGCAGACGTACTGCCTGGCTCTTAATAGTGATTCCGCGTTCACGCTCGATATCCATGCGATCTAAATATTGAGCGCGCATATTGCGCTGTTCAACAACTTCAGTTATTCCAAGCATGCGGTCGGCAAGAGTTGATTTACCGTGATCGATATGCGCAATGATGCAAAAATTGCGAATTTGCGCGGGATTAGTTGAAGCCGGTTGTGGCGCTTTGGCTAAATCAATGGCAGGCATTTATCCCCCGAGATTACTAGCCGATACTTAATTGAGATTTGCTTTGGGTAAAACAAAAATTAACGTGTGCCAGCTTTATTAGCTTGCTTAGCCATCGCTGACTTTCTGTTTGCTGCTGCGTTGGCATGTAGTACGCCGCTGCTTACTGCAACATCAAGTGTCTTTGATGCTAGACGAAGTTCTTCAGCAATTACCTTGCTGTCGCCTGAAGTCACTGCATCGCGGAAGCGACGGATCGCGGTCTTAATCGAAGAACGAGCAGACTTGTTACGTAGCTGTGCCTTCTCGTTGGTACGAATTCTCTTGATCTGCGACTTGATATTTGCCACTTCGAACTACCTTCTAATCTCTTGAAATCTAAGCCTTGGCTTCTGCCAGGCAGACGCGCAGATTACCAGCGAATGGGCCTTCTACTCAAACTCGAGATGTAATTGCAATAATCGCACGCTCTAGCGAGTGAATCGGATCGACTGCCGCGCCCTTGATATCGGCATCTGCTTGGGCGACCGCTACAACTGCCCCAGCCAAGGTAGCTGGTGTCCACTTTGAAAGTTGGCGACGGGCCTTATCGATCTGCCATGGCGCAAGACCGAGTGGGCCAGCTAAGTCAAATGATTTAACGCCGCGAGCAGCGCCAGAAACTTTTGCGAGCGTTCTAAGTGAACCAGCAAGTGCACTTGTGATTAAAACCGGATCAGTTCCGGTGGCAAGTGCGTTACGAAGTGCAATTAAGGCAACATCTCGGGGGCCATCGAGAGCGGCATCCGCAACATCAAAGCCAGTGGTTTCAATTCGGCCATTCTGAAATTTCAGAACGTCAGTTTCATCAATCATCTTGCCCGCAACAACATCAGCGGCGAGTTGGGAGCAGGCGCCACCTAATTCGCGAATATCACTTCCGAGCGCATCAATTAAGGCTTGAACTGCCTCTGTAGAAATTGTGCGGCCAAGGCGCTTAAATTCACCGCGAATAAAATCTGACTTCTCGCCATCTTTCTTAAGAACATCACATGGAATTATCGTTGGCTTAACTTTCTTGATCTTCTCAAGTAGCGCTTTTCCTTTAACGCCACCCTTATGCCATAAAACTAATTCAACGCTCTCATCTTGCGCATCTAAATAAGTCGTTATCTCTTCACCAAGTTCAGCGGCTAAATCCTGAATCTCTTTAACAACAATAATCCGAGCATCACCGAAGAGCGATGGCGCTAGTGCATCTGTGATTGCCCCTAGTTCTAATTCGCTCGCCTCGAGTTGAGTAACAGTTGCGCCCTTGAACTTTGAAATAACTTGGGAGATTGCGCGGTCAGCCAGAAGCGCTTCACCGCCTTGTAGCAACGTTATCCCCACGAAATATTCCACCAATCGGCTCTCTTGGTTCTAATCTTAAGGGTCGAGTCAACTGCAATGGCGCCATCTTGATCGGTTCGCATAACTTTTGCCCCCACCGACTCGAGCGCGCTGATGGTGTTTGCGGCCGGATGACCGTAGTTATTGCCAGCCCCAACGCTTATTAGCGCAACCTTAGGTTTTAGCGCCGACATCAGTGGTTGATATTGGTAGGCCGAACCGTGGTGTGAAACTTTATAGATATCGACCGCGCTGATTTTGGAACTAGCCATTAGCGCTTCTTGTGCTGGTGGTTCTAGGTCACCAGCGCTAAATATCTGAAGGCCACCAACTGTAATTAGTAGCGCAATACTCGAATTGTTAATACTTGATCCATCACCGGGCATTGCAGCAAACTCTTGAACGCTTTTTCCTGGCCAGAGAACGCTAATTGTTACTGGGCCCTTAGCGCTAGAAAACTCAACGTGCTCGCCCGAAACTGCTTGGTGATTTGGAATATCACCAAATAATAGAAAGGCGGTGTCGCGCTCACTCTTGGGTTCACCGTAATTTGTTACCCAAATATTTGAAATTTTTCGACCAGACATTACGCCGCTCAAACCATGAACATGATCCGCGTGAAAATGTGAAAGTACAAGCAGTGGAATCTTGGTTATTCCTAAATCTTTTAAACAATTATCAATAAGCGTCGTATCCGGTCCAACATCTATAACTATGGCTTCGTTATTGCCAAGATTGATAACGAGTCCATCGCCCTGCCCAACGTTGCAATTAGCAACTTCCCAATTCTTACCTGGCCATTGCCCTGGAAGAAGAATAATAATTATCGTAGCCAGACCAGAAAACGCTAGCGCTGACCACTTTCGCAATTTAATTAGTGCAATAACTCCAAGAGCGATAACAGCACCAAGATAGCTCTTGGGTAATAACAGAACCGGAAGATCAGAAGCGAAATTAGAGATCCAGACAATAATCTGGGCAAGAGGCTTAATAAGTACGAGAAGCAGATGGGATATGGCTGGTGTAAGCGGAGAGAGGATTGCCGCAATAAATCCAACGATTGTTATCGGAGCAACAACTGGTTCAGCCAGAATATTTGCTGGAATAGATACCAGTGAAAAGATCCCAGAAATCGCAAGTATCACCGGTGTACACATAATTGTGGCCGAAAGTGGAATTGCTAATACTTCGGCAAACTTCTCGTGCCCAAATTTCTCGGTAAAGTAACTTTGAATTTTAGGCGCCAATAATAAAATGCCGGCAGTTGCCGCTACCGATAGCGCAAAACCTGGATCAATTGCTTGAAATGGATCCATCAAGATTAAGAAAGCGATTGCTAACCCAAGTGATGGAACTGAATCTGCTTTAACTCCCCTGGCTTTTGCAATCAAAATCACAGCGCTCATAACACTTGCACGCAAGACTGATGGTGATGGCCTTACAAGGAAAATAAATCCAACTAAAACAACGCTGGTCAAAATCAATCGGGATCTAACTCTCTTGAAAATCCACAGGGAAAGCCAGAGTAAGAATGCAGCGATGATTGCAAAATTAGCACCGCTAACTGCTGTTAAGTGCGAGAGTCCTACTCGCCTCATATCTGTTACAAAGCTCTGCTCTTCAAGTGAGGTATCACCGATTACAAGTCCCGGAATTAACGCACCACTTGCCCCGCCAATTGATTGGGCGCTCCTGCGGAATGAATCTCGAATCTTGGCAGATAACCTCTGCAGGAAAGTGGCATCAGCTAATTTAAGAAAACTTCCCTGGGTTGCAATGAGTGCGGTAACACGTTTCTCTTCGGTGGGGAAAGCCACTCCCGTCACTCGAAACTTCTCACCTGGAATTAATTTCACGAATTTCGGAGAAGTGATTCGAACCGGCAATCTGATTGCTCTAGTTTCGCCAGCGATGGTGACGCTAGAAATTGAAGCTAGCATCGTCATAGATTTACTTCGAAATCTTGAGCCAATTACTTTCGGCTTGCTCCATGTTGGATCAGTCTTTAAAACTCCAACGATTTCAACCGTAGGTTTATCAACAAGCACTCTCGCCACAAAATTGTGAGTAAGGCCGATCTGGCGGATCGCACTTCCAGCACTTCCGGTAAGAACAGCTGCAATCAATATCAGGGCGAGCGAGCGTTTAATCTGAGCTAGCGCAATTGCGATAAGAATTGCGATAAAACTCCAAGGTGCCTCGAGAATTCCTGCAATTGCCGCACCAAGCCAGATAGCTAGTCCGAGCGCCAACAATCGATAGTCATAATCTCTTAGATTCGAACCAACTTGGATATTTCTGCGAATGTGACATCACCAATTCCAGAAACCTTCTTCAAATCTTCAATTGATGCGAAGGGGCCATTTAATTTTCGGTAGGCAAAGATTCGATTCGCCATAACTGGTCCAATGCCAGGCAAGGTATCTAATTGCGCCAGAGTCGCTGAGTTCAAACTTAACGGCGATGAAGCTGTCGGTACCTTCGTCTTTGGTGCACTTCTAGAACTTGAGGAGTAACTAACTTTTGGTGCCCCGACAATTATCTGTTCACCATCAAATAAAATATGAGCCAAATTTATATCGCTCAAACTAACGCCCGGAAGCGCGCCACCAGCAAGATCTAACGCATCAATTGCTCTTGAACCCTTTTCAAGTGAGTAGACACCGGGCTTTCGAACTCGACCTGAAACATCAACAATTAAGAGTTCGGTAATTTCGGGAATCGTTGGTGTAATTACTGTTGGAACTATGTTGAGCGCGGGTTCACTCGCACGACCTTGCGAGAGTGCGAAGAAGATTCCACCAACTGCAAGGAAGCCTGCGAAGAGAATCAGTACCGCTTTACGCTGATCATCAGTGAAGCCAAAATCTAAATATTTATCTCGAATTGCATCTTTAATCTCATTTAACATGAGGCGAAACTTAACCAGCCCTTTGGCTATTAACTTCTACTAGACCAGCGCCTGTGAATTAAAGAACGATGTTAACTAATTTTGGTGCGCGCGTAATTATTTTGCTAATTGTTTGACCGGAAATCGCCGCGGCGATCTCTGGGTTTGCCATTGCAAGCTTCTCCAAATCGCCATCAGAAATATTAGGTGAGACTTCAATTCGGTCTTTGATCTTGCCATTTATCTGAAGGATCGCAGTAACGGCATCATCTTCCAATAATTTTGGATCAACATCTGGCCAACCAGCCAGTGCAACGCCAGGTTTATGGCCGAGAATTTCCCACATCTCCTCCGAGGTAAACGGTGCGACCAGCGAGAGCGAAATTGCGATTGCTTCTGCGGCTTCGCGAACTGCAGGATCTGCAGGGCCACAACCAGAATCAATTGCTTTACGAGTTGCGTTTACAAGTTCCATTACCCGAGCGACTGCAACATTGAATCTGAATGATTCAACTGCAAACCCAATATCGTGAATGGATTTGTGAGTTATTTTGCGAAGTGAAACATCACCTTTAGCGAAATCAGCCCCGACCTTACTTGTTACATCTCCTGAAATCCGCCAGGCACGATTTAAGAATTTAACGGAGCCAGATGGTGAAACATCAGACCAATCGACATCATCTTCCGGTGGCCCCGCAAAAACAAGTGCAAGACGAATCGCATCTACGCCATGTTTTGCTAGTTCATCTGAGAGTCGAACTAAGTTTCCGCGAGATTTCGACATCGCAGATCCATCCATCAAGACCATTCCTTGATTTAGTAATCTGGTAAATGGTTCAATAAAGTTTAAATGCCCTAGATCGTGCAAGACCTTTGTGAAGAAGCGTGAGTACAACAAGTGCAGAATCGCATGCGTTACACCACCAACATATTGATCAACCGGCAACCAAGTTTCAACGCCCCTTTTATCAAATGCCACATCGTGGCGATCAGTGCTTGTGTAGCGGAGGAAGTACCAAGATGAGTCGAAGAAGGTATCCATCGTGTCGGCATCGCGCTTTGCAGCGGCGCCACACTTAGGACAGGCAACATTTACCCAATCTTCCGCGGCTCCAAGTGGTGAAGTTCCCTTTGGCTTTAAATCTAGGCCGGTTGCAGATGGAAGTTCGACTGGAAGTTGATCTTGTGGAATTGGAACTTCCCCGCACGTTTCACAATGAATGATTGGGATTGGTGTTCCCCAGAAACGTTGACGTGAAATCAACCAATCGCGCAAACGATAATTCTTTGCAGCCTTACCTAATTTTTTCGCAGCAAGTTCTTCGATAATCTTCGCAATCGCCGCGTCTTTAGCTAAACCATTTAGCGAACCCGAATTAACTAATTTGCCATCACCTGTGGTTGCAATTCCACTGACGTTTGGATCTTCTTCATCGCTTGAAACCACAACTTGCACGGGAAGTTTCATAGCTCTTGCAAAATCTAAATCGCGTTGGTCATGCGCTGGTACCGCCATGATTGCGCCAGTTCCATAATCGGCTAGAACATAATCACTAGCCCAGATTGGCAACTTCTCGCCATTAACTGGATTGATTGCATAACGCTCTAAGAAAATACCGCTCTTTGGACGATCTGTGGCAAGGCGGTCGATATCAGTTACAGTCTTAACGCCTTCAAAGTATTTATTGAAATCGCCCTCGACTTTAGAGCCAGCGACTAATTCTGCGGCAAGTGCCGAGTCAACTGCAACAACCATAAAGGTTGCGCCATACAAAGTATCGGGACGAGTCGTGTAAATCGTTACCGGTTCATCGCGTCCTTCAATTACAAACTTAACTTCGGCTCCGATGGAGCGACCAATCCAATTGCGCTGCATCATCAGAACTTTCTCGGGCCATTGGCCTTCAAGATCCTTCATGTCATCGAGCAAACGATCGGCGTAATCTGTGATCTTTAAATACCACTGATTTAACTTCTTCTTTGTTACCGCAGAATCACAACGTTCACATAGCCCAGCGACAACCTGCTCATTTGCAAGAACTGTCTGACAACTTGGACACCAGTTGACTGGTGAATCTTTTCGATAAGCAAGACCCTTCTTATATAACTCAAGAAAAAGCCATTGATTCCATTTGTAATATTCCGGATCACAAGTATGTAGAACACGATCCCAATCAAATGAACATGCGAATCTGCGCATTGATGCTTTCTGTACTTCAATATTTTCATAGGTCCAGGCACGGGGATCTTCATTGCGCTTAATCGCGGCATTTTCTGCGGGTAAACCAAATGCATCCCAACCAATTGGATGCATAACGTTGTAGCCCTTTTGAATCCAATAACGAGCAATTACATCGCCAAGTGCATAAGCCTCGGCATGTCCCATATGTAAATCACCAGATGGATAAGGAAACATATCCAGTACATATTTCTTGGGGCGCTTGTCATCGCTGCGGCCAGATTTAAATGGTTCTAACTTGTCCCAGATGGGCAACCATTTCTCTTGGACATATTGGATGTCATAGGCCTCATGCATAACGTGAATTCTCCCATGACCTAATACTCAAGTTTTACCTAAATAGAAATTATTATTGAGTGGAGCTGAGGGGATTTGAACCCCTGACCCCCTGCATGCCATGCAGGTGCGCTACCAGCTGCGCCACAGCCCCAATTTATAAATGAGATTTACTTCGAGGGCAGACTTTATCTCAAAAGTTAAGCCCCGGTCACATTAGATTCATTGCCAAAAACCGGCTCTGGAATCGAGCCCGCATTGTGTTCTACCAAAGACCATCCACTTTTAATGAAGGTATTTGGTTCAATAACTGACCAACAAGCATTTGAAAGTCCGCCGAGAGTTGCCCACTTGTCAAAAGGCAATTCCAAAATTGATCCGAGCAAAGCCCGAGATGTTCCACCATGAGTTGCAAAAATTATGGTTCCGGTTGCATGTGCAATTCCACGATCAACGGCGGTTCTTGCGCGCTTTGCAACCTCAGTACGCGATTCACCAACTTCACCAGCCTTAACATCTTCACCGAACATCCATAGCTTAAATCGTTCGCCATCTTCTTCACGGTTTTGGGATCCAGTCTTACCTTCCCAATTTCCACCATTTGTCTCACGAAGATCAGCATCAATTTCCATCTTGATATTTGTGAGATTAACTAGAGCTTGTGCCGTCTGTTTTGCGCGAATTAAATCACTTGCGATGATTCGAGTTGGGTTCATGCCAGCCAGAACTTTCGCTGCTTGACCAACTTGATACAAACCAACCTGATTTAGCGGAATATCAGAGTGGCCTTGATAGCGATTTTCTACATTCCAATCGGTCTGGCCATGGCGCCAGAGAACAATTCGAAGATTTGAGTTATCGCTCATTGGATAAAACTATCTTGCTTCAGATACTGATAGTGGAATTCGGGGACAATCATTCCAAAGTCGATCAAGCATGTAATAGTTGCGAAGTTCTTGGCTCTGGATATGGACTACCAGATCTGAGTAATCGAGCAAGATCCACTGTCCTTTACCTTCGCGACGAATTGGCTTCTCACCAATTTCAGCCAGCGCTTTAAATACGCCATCAGCAATTGCACCGACTTGAACTTCATTTGAACCAGTCGCAATTACAAATACTTCGGATAGAACCATTTGTTCTGTCATATCTAACGCAACAATATCTACGCCAAGTTTTTCGGCAATTGCTTGTGCGGCAACCTGTGCCAAATTCGTAACGCTCTTACCTGCTGCCATATAGGCCTCTATCCTTTATATATTTAAGCACTGAAGGAGAGATTGTTTCTGGATTTATTCCCTTTGCAAAATCTTCTCTGATTTGTGATGCACTAATTTCAAGTGCATCAATTTCTATCTCGTTAAAACCGGACTTTGTTTCTCCTGGACGTTTTACAACCAGAATTTCAACTTGTTTCTTAACATCATCACTGCGCTTCCATTTATGGAAAGTTGCGGCGGCATCGGTACCGAGGATTAGAGTGAATTCATCTTTTGGAAAGAATGCCCGAAGCGACTGTAAGGTATCGAAGGTATAGGTCGCACCTTTACGTGAAGTTTCGATATCAAGGACCATAACTTTTTCTTGTAACTCATCTGATAAATCCTCAAGCGCCTTGCTACACATCTCGAGGCGTTCACCAGGAGTTGCTACGGGTTTTGTTGGACGCAAATATGGATCGCCAGTTGGAATCAACATAATTTGATCAAATTTATTAGCGAGAGCTTCAATTATATGAAGATGGCCAAGATGTGGCGGATCAAAGGTACCGCCGAGAATTCCTACTTTAGAGATGGGATTAATCCCGGTCCATACGTAGTGTTAAATAGAGAAGTAATGACAATAATCCAAAGGCGAATAACCCGAAGAAAATCGGTGGGGCAGAAAGTTCGCGAACTGTCTCTGAATGCAAAATCATGGTGGAACTTTACCCCAAAGCCGTGGGTCCATCTGCAAGCAAAATTTTGAATTCACTCTCATTTAATACCCGAACCCCGAACTCTTCCGCCTTTGCCAACTTGGATCCAGCGGCTTCGCCCGCGATTACATAATCAGTTTTCTTTGAGACTGATGCTGACGTCTTGCCACCATGTAGCGCAATTACTTCTGAAACGCCATCTCTGGTGAAATCTTCAAGCGAACCTGTAACTACGAGAGTTAACCCAGTCAGTGTTTGTGGTTCGGTCGATTCCCTTGCAACTTCAACTAACTGAACTCCAGCTTTTTCCCATTTAGAAATTATTTCTTGATGCCAATGAATGGCGAACCATTCGATAATCGACTTCGCAATTACTTCACCTACGCCATCAGTTTCAGATAATTCACTCTCACTCGCCGCTGCGATTGCGGAAATCGAACCAAAGCTCTTGGCTAACGCTTGGGCCGCTGTCGGGCCAACATGTCTGATTGATAGTGAGACCAAAATCCGCCAGAGCGGCTTAGCTTTAGCCGCTTCAAGCCCCTTTAAAAATTTCTCAACATTTAATCCGAGTGAACCATCTTTCTTTAAGAAGAATTGAGATTTGGCTAGATCCTTCTCAGTCAGCGCGAATAAATCTGATTCATCGATAATTAACTTATCTTCTAAGAGCGCAGTTGCTGCTTCATATCCAAGGACATCAATGTCGAGTGCAACACGAGAGCCAATGTAATAAATTCGCTCACGTAATTGGGCTGGGCAACTCTGGGTATTTGGGCAACGGATATCAACATCGCCCTCGGTAATTGCTCGCAACTTACTTCCACAGTCAGGACATTTCGTCGGCATGACAAATGGTTTTTCACTGCCGTTGCGCTTTGCAACCACAGGTCCCAATACTTCAGGAATCACATCACCTGCTTTACGAATCAAAACCGTATCGCCGATCAAAATACCTTTGCGCACTACCTCTTCGGCATTATGCAAGGTGGCATTTGTGACTGTTGAACCAGCAACTTTGACTGGCTCCATAAATGCAAATGGCGTGACTCGGCCAGTGCGACCAACACTTACCTTAATATCAAGAAGTTTCGTGGTTACTTCTTCTGGTGGATATTTGTAAGCAATCGCCCACTTTGGTGCGCGCGCAGTAAAGCCAAGTTCCGCTTGAATCGGAATCTCATTTACTTTTATGACAATGCCATCTATTTCATGCTCGATGTCATGGCGATGATCGGCGTAATAAGAGACAAAATCACTTACTTCCTTCACACTCTTTACTAATTTGTATCTTGTACTTGTTGGAAGGCCAAAGCCCTTAAGTAATTCATAGGCCGCGCTTTGCGATTCGAATGTGATTCCGGTGGCTGCGCCAATTCCGTGCACCACCATTGAAAGTGGCCGGCTTGCTGTTACTCGTGGATCTTTCTGACGAAGGGAACCAGCGGCGGCATTTCTGGGATTAGCGAAACGCTCTTTACCAAGCTCTTCCTGCAAATCGTTAAATTCATTAAATGCTTCGATCGGGAAGAAGACTTCACCCCGGACTTCCAGAATATCTGGCAGGTTCTTGCCCTTTAATTCATGCGGGATAGTTTTTATTGTGCGAATATTCAGAGTTACATCTTCACCTGTAACGCCATTACCGCGAGTCAGCGCCTTAGTTAATTTACCTTTTTCATATAACAAGTTAATTGCAAGGCCATCGACCTTTACCTCACAGAGCCAGGTATTTGTGGTGCTGGTTTTAGCTATTCGTTCAAACCAAGTGTTTAATTCATCGCCATCGAAGACATTATCGAGGCTTGCCATTTTTTCAATGTGATCTGATTGTTGGAAGTGAGTTGCAAATCCCCCACCCACCAAATCACTTGGTGAATCTTGTAATTTAAATTCTGGATGCGCAGCTTCTAATTTTTTTAATTCAAGTAATAGGGCATCGAATTCGCCATCGCTAATTGTTGGTTTATCTTGTGCGTAATATTTAAATTGGTGGTCACGAATCTGCTCGCAGAGTTCGACTATGCGATGGCGGATTTCTTGGCTCACGAGCGGTAAATCTATTCGGTATGTGCGACAGTGGCCGAACCGACAACCCGATCGCCATCGTAAATAACTAAGCCCTGCCCGGCGGCAAGACCAAAGAGCGATTCATCTAGTTCGACTTTAATTTCAGTACCGCTCTGTACATAAGTACAGGCGAGCGGCGAACCATGTGCCCGCACTTGTGCGAAACCACGGTGCTCGGTATTTATCGTTGGTTCTGGGCCACACCAGATTGGACGGTCACCAACTATTTTCGAAACTGCAAGTGCTTCGTGACTTCCCACCACAACGGTATTTGTCTTTGGTTCAATCTTTAAAACATAACGTGGTTCACCGCCGGCGGCAGGAATTGTTATACCAAGTCCGCGGCGTTGTCCGATTGTGTAGGTATATGCACCTTTATGTTCGCCAAGTTTCTTGCCATCCTCATCAACGATTGATCCAACTTCACTACCTAAACGATCGCGCAACCAACCCGCGTTATCGCCAGAAGGAACAAAACAAATATCGTGGCTATCTGGTTTATTAGCAACGTATAAACCGCGTCGCTTCGCTTCGATTCGAACTTGGTCTTTAACAGTATCGCCCAGCGGAAAATGTGCGCCCGCAAGTTGTTCGGTATTTAACACTGCAAGAACATATGACTGATCTTTTCCCGGATCTACTGCGCGGTGCATAACGCGGCCAAGTGGAGTTTCCTGCATCTGGGCATAATGTCCCGTGATTACGCCATCAAATCCCAAGCCCTTTGCGCGATCTAAAACTGCTGCGAATTTAATTTTTTCATTACAACGCAGACATGGATTTGGAGTTCTGCCATCTGCATATTCCGATAGAAAGTTTTCGACAACACCATCATGAAATTCTTCTGCCATATCCCAGATATAAAAAGGAATTCCAATTACATCTGCAGCCCGACGAGCATCATGCGAATCTTCAATTGTGCAACAACCACGGGCGCCAGAGCGATATTTTTGAGGATTACTCGAAAGCGCAAGGTGTACGCCAATTACTTCATGGCCTGCTTCAACCGCGCGCGCAGCAGCAACGGCAGAGTCAACGCCACCGCTCATTGCGGCAATAAGTTTCATTAGTTCAACCCACTAACTACAAAGGCGTTGCGTGCGCGTTCAACAACACTTGGCATTACCGCTAAAACTTGGTCAATCTCGGCCTTGGTATTTGTAGTTCCAATAGAAATCCGAAGTGAAGCATCCGCATCACTTTCGCTAAGTCCAAGTGCAACAAGAACATGACTTGGCCGTGGGACACCTGCGCTGCAAGCAGATCCTGCCGAAGCGCTGATGCCTTCGGTATCAAGCAAGAGAAGAAGCGCATCACTTTCAGTACCGGAGAAAGTTGCATTTACTATTCCAGGAAGTGCTGGATCTGAAATTGAATTTATTGTTACATCAGGAACACACTTCTTTAGACCTGCAATGAAATAATCTCTAAGCTCTCGAATCTTTGCGAAGTTGATTTCACGATTGGCGATTGCAAATTCTGCGGCTGCCGTAAATGCCACGATAGATGGCGCATTTAGCGTTCCACTTCGAATCTCACGTTCTTGTCCCCCACCATGCAAAATCGGGGTTAAGTCGAGACCGCGCTTTAAAATTAGTACCGCAATTCCAAGTGGGCCCCCCACTTTATGTGCACTAATAGTTGCGGCGGTAACTCCTAACTTTGCAAAATTAAACTCAACTTTTCCAAAACTCTGGACTGCATCGGTGTGAACTGGAATATTGCCCGCAATCTTTACAACTTCGGCAATTGGTTGGATTGAACCAAGTTCATTATTTGAATGCATAACGCTTATTACAGCGATTTCAGAGCCTCGAGTTGCCACGATATTTTTAAGGAAATCTAGATCAATTACTCCTGCTTTTGTAATTGGAATTCGAATCTCTTCGGCAGCTTCGTGTTCCACTAACCATTCGACAGGATCCAAGATCGCATGGTGTTCAAATGCTGATGTGACAATCACATTGCGCTCTGGGGCCTGCCAGAAAAAACCTTTGATTGCCAAATTATTTGCTTCAGTTCCCGAACCAGTAAAAATAATTTCAGATGGATTAGCGCCAACTAGTTCAGATAATTTATGTCTTGCATCTTCAACATCCTTGCGAACCGCACGGCCCGGATTATGAACACTTGATGCATTGCCGAGTTTGCGCATCTGAGTATTTAGCGCATCTATCGCGGCATCATTGATCGGTGCGGTAGCCGCATGATCAAGATAAATAGTCATGCGCTAAGGATAACTAAGTAAATTGATTAAGCCTTCTTAGCGGCAATCGCCGTGGTTGCTTGCGGCAAGACGTTGAATAAATCGCCAATGACCCCATAATCAGCCAATTCAAAGATTGGTGCCTCTGAATCTTTATTGATTGCCACAATCATCTTGCTGGTCTGCATGCCTGCACGATGTTGAATGGCACCTGAAATTCCACATGCCACATAAAGTTGAGGGCTTACCGTCTTTCCAGTCTGTCCAACTTGGTGAGTATGTGGATACCAACCGGCATCGGTAGCAGCGCGCGATGCACCGACTGCTGCGCCTAGTACATCAGCGAAAGCTTCAACTGGTTTGAAATCGCCATTTGTGCCTCGACCACCTGAAACCACAATTGATGCTTCAGTTAATTCTGGACGGCCGCCTTTTACAACAGGTTCGGTTGAAATAACTTGGCCAAGTTTTGCAGCATCAGAAATTGTTGGTGTGAACTCTTCAGTTGTTGGAGTACCACTTCCAGCGGTTGGCTCAATTGAGTTAGAGCGCAAGGTCGCAATAGTTGTTCCATGAGTTACTGCGGCGTGAACTGTGGTTGATCCCCCAAATACCAATTGGGTTGTTACAAGGTCGGAATCGATTGTTGATGCATCAGTAATGATTCCAGAATTAGTCGCAACTGCAAGGCGGCCCGCAATCTCTTTACCTCTTGCACTTGAGGTGATTAATACGGCAGCGGCTGACTTGCTGGCAACTAGTTGTGCAAGTGCTTGCGCAACAGGCGCTGGTGAAAACTTTGTGACATCAATTCCGTTACAGACAATTACATTATCAATTGTGTAAGAACTTAGTTGTGAAGCCAAGCTTGCATCAAATACAACCGCGTTAACTTTGCCAATTGCTTTAGCGAAAGTCGCAAGTTCGCCAGTTGATTTTGCTACCTTGCCGTCAACGGCGTCTACGAGAATTAAAACTTCGCTCATCAGATAACCCGCTTTTCTGCAAGGAAATCGGCCAACTTTGTGCCGCCATCTCCGCCATCTTCTAATTTAATTCCAGCACTTCGAGCTGGGCGAAGGACTGCATCTCTAACGTTTGACCAAGCAGCTTTACTTCCAACTTGATCTGGCGAGATTCCAATATCGGATAAAGATTTAACGGTGATGGTCTTCTTCTTCGCCGCCATAATTCCCTTGAATGATGGATATCTTGGCTCATTGATTTTTTCAATCACACTTACTACAACTGGAAAACTTGCTTCCATATTTTCGATACCTAGCTCTGTTGATCTTGCGATCGAAACTTTTGTTGCACTTGGATCAACGCTTACCGAACCCGCAAAAGTAAGTTGTGCCCAACCTAAGCGCTCGGCCAACATGGCAGGAATAACGCTCATCCGCGCATCCGTGGATTCAGTCCCACAAATAACCAGATCAAAACCGCCATCTGAAATCGCCTTACTTAATACCAAGGAAGTTGCGAGCGCATCTGAACCACCTAAGCCAGCATCACAAATATGTATCGCTTCATCTGCTCCCATAGAAAGTGCTTTGCGTATCGCTTCAGTTGCGCGATCTGGTCCCATAGAAATCAAAGTAATTGTGTGACCGCTTCCTTCACCCACTTCTTTGGTTGGTGAATTTGCTGCAACAATTCGCAGCGCTTCTTCAACTGCATATTCATCTAAATCATTTAAAACTGCATCGACACTTGCGCGATCTAGAACGCCACCGGCCATCTTTTTTTCAGCCCATGAATCTGGAACTTGTTTAACGCACACTGCAATTTTCATGTGCCAAATGTTACTCACCAGTAACCAAATACGCCACTATCTCAGGCTCATTTCAATACTCGGCAGTACCCGACCTTCAACCTTAAACTTCACCGATGCTCGCCCTACTCGCTCCAGGTCAAGGCTCCCAAACTCCGGGGTTCTTATCGCCGTGGCTAGAGGATGCGAATGCGGCTGAGTTAATAGGAAACTGGTCGGAAGTAATAGGTCTAGATCTAAAGCGCCTTGGCACTCTGGCCAATGCTGATGAAATCCGCGATACCGCAAATGCCCAGCCGCTCTTGGTGGCCGGTGGCCTTATAGGTGCGGGGCGATTGTTTGGCGAAAATCATTCAAGCATCAGTTACACCGCAGGACATTCGGTTGGCGAAATCACTGCAGCAGTTTTTGCTGGCGCCCTTGATGGAGATTCTGCGATGAAATTAGTTGCTGCGCGCGGCGCCCAAATGGCGATTGCAGCAAAGGGTTCAGAAACAGGAATGTCTGCAGTGTTGGGTGGCGAACGCGATGTAGTTGTTAAAGCTATCGAGGCAGCTGGCCTAACAGCGGCAAATGAAAATGGTGCCGGACAAATTGTTGCCGCTGGTTCTTTGGGTGCACTCGCGGCTTTAGCTGAAAATCCACCAGAAGGTTCGAGAGTTCGTGCGCTCGCTGTTTCTGGTGCATTTCATACTTCAACTATGGCCCCTGCAGTTTCACATCTTGCAACTCTTGCCTCATCACTAACTGCAACCGATCCAGTCATTCCATTCATATCCAATAAGGATGGCGCAGTTGTTGAAAGTGGTCGTGAAATTTTAGATCGAATCGTCGGTCAAATCGCTGGTCCAGTTCGTTGGGACTTATGCATGGAGACCATGGCTAAATGTGGTGTTACCGGAGTAATTGAAGTTCCACCTGCAGGAACACTTACTGGTTTGGTAAAACGCGCCCAAGGCGAGATTGAAACTTTTGCTTTTAAAGGTCCAGAAGATTTAGCTGCAGCGGCAGACTTCATATCGAAGCACGGTGCTAACTAATGTCACTTAAATTTACCCAAGAAGTGCAGAGTGCGCGCATCCTTTCAGTTGGTGCATATCGCCCACCTCGAGTTGTTCCTAACTCAGAGATAGTTGGCCGTATTGATTCAACAGATGAATGGATCCAACAGCGCACTGGAATTCAAACTCGTCATATTGCTAGCGCAGATGAATCACTTATCGATATGGCTGAAAAATCTGCGGTAATCGCAATTAAGCGCGCTGGGTTAACTGCTGAAGATATTGATGCTGTTATCTTTGCAACTATAAGTTATCCATACCAAGCACCGAGCGCTGCGACAGAGCTACTTGTTCGCCTTGGAAATACAAAAGCGGCGGCCTTCGATATTTCAGCGGCCTGTGCGGGTTTTTGTTATGGCGTTGCACTTGCAAATGATTTAGTCCGAAATAAGACGGCTAAGAATGTTTTAGTAATGGGCGCAGAAAAGCTTTCGGATTACACCGACCCGGATGATCGCGCTACTGCATTTATCTTTGCTGATGGCGCCGGTTCTGTAGTAATAGGACCTTCACAAGATATTGGAATTGGGCCAACAGTTTGGGGTGCTAGCGCTGAAACTCGCGAAGCAATTCTCCTTGAACCATCATTCTTAGAGTTTAAAAACAATCCTGGAAAATTAGATATCGGCTGGCCAAATATCACTCAGCAAGGTCAGACTGTTTTTCGCTGGGCGGTATATGAAATTGCCCCAATCGCACTTCGCGCACTAGAGGCTGCGGGTCTAACTCCAGATACTCTCGATGCATTTATTCCACACCAAGCAAATGATCGAATTATCGAGTCACTTGTGAAATCAATGAAATTGCCAGACACTGTTGCTGTTGCCCACGATATTCGTACCTCGGGCAACACTTCCTCCGCATCGATTCCACTGGCAATGGATGCGCTACTCGCCGAGATGCCAAATCTTCACGGTAAGAGCGCTCTTATCATAGGATTTGGCGCAGGGCTCGTATATGCCGGCCAAGTAGTTGAACTACCCCCTAAACCAAGTAACTAACGCACGAAAAAGAAAAGAAGGAGAACCAAAATGGCACTAACAGTTGAAGTAGTTCTTGAAGGAATCAAAGAGATCGTTGTTGAAGTTGCAGGCATTGATGCCAACATCATCGCGATGGATAAGAAATTTACTGACGACCTAGATGTTGATTCACTTAGCATGGTTGAAGTTGTCGTTGCTGCTGAAGAAAAATTCGGCGTAAAGATTCCTGATGATGAAGTTACAAAGATGGCAACTGTTGGCGATGCGGTTAACTTCATCGTTGCAAACGGTAAGTAAGTAGAAAATTAGTTCTAAATGTCCTCAATAAAAAGACGTCGCGTAGTTGTAACTGGCCTTGGTGCCACTACCCCACTCGGTGGTGATGTTCCCTCAACTTGGGAGGCGTTACTTGCAGGAAAAAGTGGGGTGCGCAAACTTGAAGATGAGTGGGCGCAAGATTTCTCGGTTACCTTCGCGGCGAGAGTTGCAGTTGAACCATCAGAAGTAATGGAGCGCGTAGAGATGCGTCGCTTAGATAGATCAGAACAATTCGCGATGATTGCATCGCGTGAAGCTTGGAAAGATGCAGGCGCTCCTGATATTGATAAAGAGCGACTCGGAGTTGTAATTGCATCAGGTATCGGTGGCGTAATCACGATGCTCGATCAATACGATGTTTTGAAAGAGAAAGGTGCGCGCTTTGTAAGTCCGCACACAGTTCCAATGCTTATGCCAAATGGTCCTGCTGCAAATGTTGGACTTGAACTTCAGGCAAGAGCAGGCGTTCATACACCTGTAAGTGCATGTGCATCTGGCGCAGAAGCTGCCGGATACGCACTTGAAATGATTCGCAATAATCGCGCAGATATCGTTGTTACAGGTGGCGTAGAAGCTGCAATCCACGAATTGCCGATGGCAGGTTTTGCTTCAATGAAGGCACTCTCCACTCGCAACGATGCACCAGAAAAAGCATCTCGTCCTTACGATAAAGATCGCGATGGATTTGTACTTGGCGAAGGTGGCGGTGTTTTAGTATTTGAAGAGTTAGAGCATGCTAAGGCTCGCGGCGCAAAGATTTATGCCGAAGTTATGGGACAAGGTTTAACCTCCGATGGTTTTCACATTGCCGCGCCAGATCCAGAAGGTTCCGGTGTTACTCGCGCTGTTAAATTGGCGCTCGAGGATGCAGGAATTCCACTCTCTGAAATTGTTCACTTAAATGCCCATGCAACTTCTACGCCAGCTGGCGATGTTGCTGAAGCAAATGCGCTAACCAACGCGCTAGGCAGCGATATTTCACATGTTGCAGTTTCAGCAACTAAATCAATGACCGGTCACCTACTTGGTGGCGCCGGCGCTATTGAATCTATTTTCTGCGTACTTGCGATGTATCACCACAAAGCCCCACCAACAATTAATATTGAAAACTTGGATGAAGCGGTAACCGTTGATGTTGTGCGCGATGTGCCACGAGATCTGCCAAAAGGATCTATCGCCTGCTTGAACGACTCATTTGGCTTTGGTGGCCATAACGTCGTGCTGGTCTTTAAATCTTTTGAAGGCTGAGAAGGTTAATTAACTTTAAAGCTGACTGAAACTGTAACGCTGACGCTCTTTGGAATTGATGATGTGTCATACATTCCACCAGCAGAGGTATCAACTGAATCAGGTTGGGTTACTTGCACCGGACCACTTGTTACTGCCAAGACTGGACCTAGTTTTGAACCAACAGCCTTCGTAATTGAAATACCGCGAGCTTTGGCATCAACCATTGCTTCGGCCAAAAGTTTTGGACGTAACTCATCTAAATTTGAAACATAGAACATTGGGCCATAGTTATTTATATTTACACCGGTCTGTAAGAGCGAGCCCATGCCATTTGATAACTTCTTAATTAGTTCTACATCCCCAGAGCGAACAGTCACATTCTGATTTGCTTGATAACTCAGAACTCGACCCGTTGAGTTGCCATTCAAAAATTCATTATTTGCATATGTTGTGACGCCACCGATTTCAATTGCCTCAGCGGAAAGTCCGCCATCAATTAAATACTTAGATAGTGAATCAACGCTAGATCCAATTTTCTTAACGGCTACCGAAACTTGTTGTGACATCTCACTAACGTTCAAGGTCCAAACCGCATTATCTGCAACAGCAGCTGTCTTAGCAGAACCAGTTACGGTAATTGAATTTCCAGCTTTCGAAGAGAGCCCAGCTCCTACAAGACTTAGCCCATATCCCATACCAACTGCAAGAATTAACGCAGCAAAAACGGTCGTGATAGATCGGCGGGATAATTTCTTCTCTTGAAATTCATTGCTCATAGTTAAATACTAACCGCTCGGATTTCTCCTTCGCTACCCACCCCTCGGCGATAGCTCTCAAGTTCCAAGTCCCAGGCAATTCCAAGGGAGTTCGAAACTGATTTACGCAGGGTTTCATAGCTACGAGAATTCTCCAGAATTGTTACCAAGCGATTTTCATGAATCATCACATCGCCAGTCGATGCCGTCACTGCCTGATGTAGCCCAAGATCAGGAGTACAGCGATACAAAACACCTTCGCCACTAATGTTTGAAAACTCGCGCACTTCAAAGCGCAGGTAATGCCAAGATTTAAGTGTGCTTGCAATCTTTGATGCCACTGGTTTCAATTCGCGCCACTGCAATTGAGTTGCGAGCGCACCGGGAGCTAAGTGTTGCGCTTCCCAATTTAATTCAACGGGATAGCCAAAGATTTCATTTAGCGACCATTGGATATGTCGAAGCAAAGCCTTGGGAGCGGAGTAGATCCGAAGATCTCCATCCAACATCCCATTACTGCTCGGTAATATATTCACTCGAATTTCTCCTAGAACCATCAATCAGGTTGCCTTGGTGCGACCTTCCCCAGCCCACCAATTACACGCTCAAATTGCGTCTCTAGAACTAACTCCTGCCGCAATTATGGCCCGCTATTGCTCACTTTGGCTAGTCCTACATCTGAAATATTTTTTCGCTATTGACCGATATGCAGTTACACTTTCGCCTAGTCCGACGCTTGGCAGTACCCGTTCACTCGGTAAATCTGTACAGAGGAAGACTGGTCTTTAAGGAATTCTTATTGATCACATTTACCGTAAGGAAAAAGCTACATGGCAACAGGTACAGTTAAGTGGTTCAACTCTGAAAAGGGTTTTGGTTTCATTGCAGTTGATGGTGGCGGACAAGATGTTTTCGTTCACT